>Ga0058701_10001142_pt1 | contig 18470 bp, 12 predicted proteins | sample AgamicOrMae_FD_97039 | JGI IMG/M metagenome (GOLD analysis project Ga0058701, IMG submission 97039) | Agave microbial communities from Guanajuato, Mexico - Or.Ma.e | ecosystem: Host-associated > Plants > Phyllosphere > Phylloplane/Leaf | place: Guanajuato, Mexico | collected 2012-06-04
AATCTACACATCTACGTGTACACAAACACGACGATAGCGACTGTTATCTCTTATTAACGTCTGTGTTTTGACATTCACATAAAAAAAAGTTCATCAAAATTACAATTACCCGATATCAAACAGGCAAACCCCAAAGACACAGACACAGCTACAAATTTTGGCGCTCGTCACGTTACATGACGTCCATGCCCTTAAAGGGCATTCAACCTGGTTTATATGATAAAGTAAATGTCACTCCAAACAGCGTCAGTAAAAATAAATGAACCGTGAACTTTTTTCTGTAAATTGCTCCTATATAAATACAGTATGATTTTGTGTTCAACAACGCCCTCGCGTGTGATGCAGTTTCCAAGGTTACATTCTGGTGTTAATTAGTTGCTGCAATTTTAATTAAGACAGGATTGTAGTCCGCAGTGTAAACGCGGACTCGAGAGTTGTCGGTCGGTATCTTTTTCCACGACCTTTGTCAGAAAACTGACAGGACATCCGAGGATCTGGACGAGTGCAATAAAAAGGATAAAACGCCTCACCATCTTTAAAGTGCGTTGGCGTGGGAAATGAGACGAGACTTCGTGCAAGGTCATGGCAAACCCCTTATACTGCGGATTTTATTTCCAATCAGAAAATTATGAAGTAATTTCAAAGCCACCATTGATCTCATAAAAAGAAGGTGATCAAGTAGGCTACTTGTAACGACAACAGTGCTGAAGGTCCAGCCCCATTCTACACAACGCGCTAAACAATGGTAAGGATAACTTAATCGTGGCCAAGTAAGTTACTGGCTAACGAAGAGACGAAAGCCCATTACAATGCAAAACAGTGTTATTGCCGAACTTAAAAATATGGCATCTACCATTTTCGGATGGGTTATCAATAAAGCATGACGTCCAAGCACTTCGAGTTATTTAAAAGTACGATGCTTCGACGCCCACCGCGCGACGATTGATTCTACTTGACCAACTTAGTGAAGTTTTTTCGGTTTTACTTACCACTTTTGTAAAATATCCAAAGAATTTCACCAATGAGTGACCATTTGCCCGATCGCGGGCCGCCGCTTCGAGAGACGCCGGCTTCTCGACTAAACGCTTTCGGTATTATTGCAGGAGCGCGGAACTTCCCGACGCCCGGCGGAACTAGCCGAAGTCATCCGAACTCGTTTCGCTCGGATTTTTAGATTTTAGTACTCGCGCGCGAGTGGGTTGAGTGGTACCTAGCGCGCAGCTGGAAGAAATGAACAAGCTAGTCGTCCCACACTTCTCATGGCCTTGACCTTCATTCATGATGGCGTCATAACGCCATGCGGAACGGCAGAGTTCATTCACACTATCATCACTGATGGAAGGCACAGAAAAGTGTTATCAAGTGCTTTTTTTCTTTCTTTTGAGTGGGACGAAGAGTAATAACACAGGACAGACTTCCCAATCTCTTAACTTATTCCGTTTGTCATCTGCGTCACGGAGAGGAAATCTTGATTCATCCCATTGACTTTCTGAATTGTTTCGGGCTTATAATTTGGTAAAGTAGTTTTTGAACAGCCTTGAATCTTGAGTTTAGCATATTAGGGCAATATCGAAATATTTTCTGTCAGTGAGGGACAGCCGAAAGATGAAAAGGATGAAAGATTTGTACCCATTAAAGGCTCAAAAAAACATTTTTTATTGCAAGAAAAAAATGCCCCAGAGAGTAAAGCTCTGTGGTAGGGACTGCTTCAATATAAGGAACGTCAGATTAACAATATTAATGAGTTCGAGACAAAGATGAAAGAAAATACAAAATCAAAGAAAAACAATTCACCAGACAAAGCAAGTACTACGGACGACGAATTGATAATACCGTGATTAGAAAGATTGTTTTGGGTTATCATACAGTAATGGAACAGATAGCAATTCCTGTCTGGTAAAGCTGATCATTTTTACTTTTACGTCTTTGGTACGTGGATATTAGCACATGGTCGAGAAATGCCCTTTTGAAGCAGGATATTGAACTATCGAAACGGGATTTTGCAACGAAAATGACCAGTTCATTTCACACGATCACTTCTTAAAATCATATAAAATTCAACAAAAAGGCTGGAAATCTTGATGGTTTTTTTAAATGTTTTTCTCGTTTCTTTCGAGGTTTTTCTGTCTTCCGAAAACCTTTTCGATTAAGTCGAAGAGATGTTGAGCGTTCGGAAACCCGGCGTGCATCTGAGCAACGGAGTACGTGACACGACATTCACAAGAATCCTGTTAAAGTGTTCTTCACGCGACCTACGGTAGCAATGATCGTGGCGGCTTCCACGACTGCGCATGCCGCACTTAATTGTTGTGCTCGGTGAACTGCCCCGTCTTGAACTGGTTTGAGTAAGGCGAATACCTCAATGGGCTAATGGCCTCCAAAGGACACCCGAAATCGCGAGCAATAATTCTTAGAGGAAGAATACCTGCTCGGTTATAAGTTCGTAAGTCGGATGGTTCTTCGCAACAAGAGTTTGCAGGCTCTCGAAAACGGGTTTATTCATTACAGGATCGATCAAAATGATGCGAGTATTTACGCTATACTCACATGGAGTCCGCCTAGAAATCGTTACATAGGCAACACGCCTTACATCAATGTTATGATGGCTGCCTAACCACAATAAGCAAAGACTGCGACACGAAAGAAAAGTTGCGTTTTTCTGAAGGTTTGTGGAACAAAGGTCGTTGTGACAGTATTCTGTACATAAGTCTGTTGTCAGAAACTTACCGAAGAACTTCTCAAAAGGATGTCTGAGAAAAATCTCCTCAATCTACAACTTAACCTTTAATGAAAATATCACAAGCAAATCTTCCTCCATGAAGACTCGCGAATGCTTCCTCAATCTTTCTTAGCTTTCGAGTTCTTAGAACAGAATCTTAGACATGTGGAGCATATGCAACGAATTACGCGATAAAATAAATAAAAGGCAACGGCTACAGCACCCAACACATCCAATAGCAGGTATTGATACCAATGCAAATTTATCGAACTCGGTTGAAGATGTTTGAAAGTTCCAAGTTTAATGAGTTGTTCGGTGTAGTAAACTGCTTTTTGCAAAGGTGGGACTGGATCCAAACGGAAGCGGGCCGACAGTTCCTTTGACTTCTCACGATACCTGCGAAAAAAGGTGGTTTAAGGTCGAAACTTTGTAAACAAAAATTCAAAATAGGTGGCTGAGTGCTGGACAGTCGCTATCGAAATCGTGCCTCTGTGTAGAGTGGTTACCCCAGTGTATAAGAAAAGGGAGAACGACAGTACACAGTAGTGCGATCTCGATGGCGACAGTCCTGCACTCAGCCACCGAAATGGTCACTTACTTTGGGTTATTTATGACTTCGTGCAACGCAGCATCGAGTTTGTCGGTCGTCAAATCGAAAATGGACACCCGAATCCCAAAGCCCAGCGCTTCCGCCAAATTCGTATTGCTGAACTGGTCACCGAATACGGGCATTCCTATGATAGCAGCACCATAATACACTGCCTCCTGGGTGCTTAAAAGCCCGCCATGGGTTGCGAAAACTCTCAGATTCGGATGGGCCAGCACTTCCTGTTGCGGAATCCATTTCTCGAATCTGCAGTTTACAGGAGCGTTGAGAGGCGTCTCAGAATTCCATTTCACGAGAACTCTCTGTTTTAGTTTCGCAAAAGACTCAAATATTGCTTTCAGCTTTTCTTCGGGCAGAGAATCTGCCCGCAGATTCGAGCCCATGCTGAAATAGACGATTCCATCTTTCGATTCTTCGATCCAGGATTTTAGATCAGCTGGTAAAGGTTTCCCAGGCTTGATGTGTAATCCTCCAACTTCGATAACAGATGGCGCTAGAGGCACTGCGGTCATGAGGGCATTGTTGTTGTTAATGAGAGTAAGAGTCATATTATTCACTAGTTCCCGAAGTGGTGGTGCATTCGGGAAGGCTTTGTGGAGTTGCGCCTCAACCTTCGGATAGTAAACGAAATGGTAATATAGCATCCAGATAGTAGTTACCAATGTGGTTTTCGTACGTTCCCAAAACGTATCTGGCATCACAGCATCAGCAAAAATATTGGGCACGTAAGCGAAATTCGCGGAACCACCTGTGTAGTAGTTGAGGTGATGCGTATATCCGAAAGGGTTCACAGCCATAGATGGACATCCGTAATGATGGGCGAAACCCAATAATGCCTCTTGGAAAAACCACGCCTCAGTAATGACCAAGTCAAATTTTTCGTCTCTTAGGGCCAGGACTTTAGGATTTTCAAGTATTGCTCCTGTTATTAATGAGCCTGCGATGCTTATTTTGGAAACGTCTCGTATTAGGTTCCAGTCTTTCTTGAAAAAATTCTGTGTCATGTTTTCTGTAAGAGAAAGAACAGGTTTCAAATACTAAATCGTCGCGCATAATACATACATAATGTTTACAGTTTTATCTTTTCTTTCCTATGCGTTCACTTTGTGTAAGCTTTCAACTGTCCATGTTTCCTAGATAAAGTATGAACTGCAGTATTTCTTTTAAAGGACTGGATTTATCTCTAAAATAATTCTGTAATTCATTCACTTTTGAACAAGATTTGAGGAAGCCTGTATTGACGGAAGCGTGTGTAATTTCTACAAAGTCGAAACAGCGCATGTGTCTATCCATGGCTTGACCAGGAACCGCATATCACCCGGTTTTGCTTGGTTACTTAACTAAATACTTACGGAGAAATACTTCTAAGGGGTCATTGATGAGCACTTCCGTAAGGCGTGTGTGCTTTCGTTTCTGCATCCTGGAACTGACGATGGTCAGAAAATGACCTCGATCCAGGAGCTCATCCGTTAAAGCAGAAAATACGTTGTGATGGCTTGGTGTTGCTAGTGGTAGAAGAACGAGTATTTTCTTCGAACCAATATCTGATTTAGGCAGCGCTACCGTGGCAGCAGTGTTCGATAAAACTGCCGCTAATGACAACAGTGTCAAACCACGGATTGCGTTAAGCTGATAAAAAAAACGGGTGAAATGAATACAAAAGGATTTTGGATACGAAAAAGTGGCTAAGTTGCGAGTCTTGATACACATTTTTCGTGCCGGATCAAAGTTAGAGTCAATTTTAAAACAGCAACGAAGTGTAACATCATTAAGGGCAGTGTAAACCTATCTAGCGTTAGGTATAGTAAAAGCATATCATTGATAGTTATTTTGGAAGAACACACGCGTTAAAATGCCTTAAGATATTTTTTAGAAATATACACGGAAAAAATGGTTTTGTTACGGCAACAAAATTAGGGACTACAAATGAATTTTTTTGCTTCAACCAAAAATTTTGCTGCAGCAACCAAACGTTTTGTTGATATAATAGAACTGAACATTTTGTTGTTGTAACAAAATATTTTTGTTATCCCTATTTTAACAAATGACTTTGTTGGTACAACAAAACCATTTTTTCCGTGTAAAACTAAGGAAGTGATTCCCAAATTCGTAAAGTAGCTTCAAAGTGGCGCTGTGTCAAGGCTAACGTCGTCAAGTGAAAATCGACATTTCGCACTGTTATACTCACATCGTTTAACAAGCAATCCCCACTTTATTAAACTTACTATCATTTTGACTGGTCCTGCAGCTCCGCATTTATCTCCTAAAACCGGCTCACTACAGAGTGGCTTCTGCTATGCAAACAGTTTTAAACGCCGCAACTCTTAGCGAGCACCTTGATGGATCCCTCAGCGCATTAATATACTTCCGGAAGAACACGAATATAGCCGACTACTCCCGAAGGCGCTGCATGAACACGAATTTAAAATTAATAATTTTTAACCGTAGCCGATTGGTTATTTTTTTAAGAAAACCACATAAGCACTTTTCAAAATTGTTTGGTTTTGTACTCAAATTACATTAAACGAAAACGTTCACTACTCTTTTCAATACCGGTCATTCAAGAAGCACACGTTTCTTTGGCAGAGGATGGCGCTGTATGGCGAGACTTTACTTCCGGTAGGCCTACATTTTATTTTATTAGGTGCATTTCGACAAACGCCTTTCTTTGGAGGTGAATACACAAATCCACACTTACTTGTGCTCAGAGAATCTATCAAAATGTAAGGCTGGATTCATTAAGCGACCTCGGAAATTCTGCTTTGCTTCCGCGCATTTTATTTCTGCGACAATCTTGTATAGATAAGAGGAGGAAGTCCAATTTTTTTCAATGTCTGCCCTCTCTTCCTTTTACTGGCTATCATAAAGATTTGACAGTCTTTTACTTATTCTTACCAAGCGGCAGTAATCTAACACATTAAGAACCATGCATTATAAGATCAATGGCTGAAACGGTGTGGAGCTGGAATTTGCGACAAGACCTTGTATTGAAGACGAACAACTGTGTGGGCAGAAAAGTTGGGTTCATTAAATTCAGCCGCCATTGATGAAACGTCAATATCACAGATACAAATACTCATCGCAATCTCCTTTGTAAATACAAATTGAAGGCCTTGATCAGATTTAGTCCCTCTTTGGTTTTGACGTCTTCCGACAACATCCTAAAAGAGTTCTACAAGTAAAGAGTATTATTTTAAATGATACGTAAAAGCCGATTAATATCACAGCTAAAACATCCAGCAGCAAATATTGGTACCAGTGAAGGTTTACGGAGCTGGGCTGCAAATGTTTGAAAGTTCCTAGCTTCATGAGTTGTTCTGTGTAGTAAACAGCTTTTTCCAGAGACGGAGTAGGATCAAGACGAAAACGAAGAGATAGTTCTTTTGATCTCTCCCGATATCTGCGAACAAATGATAAGCAAAGTTAGCTTCCTACCATCATAGACAGAAAAAACGTCCCGCACTGCAACCACCTAGACATGGGTGTATTGCGATTGCCTACCTTAGCTCGACATCAGCCAAATGCAGCTGTCTGATTCCGAGGTAAAGGTAGGCAACCGCAACGCACCGATGTCCAGGTGGTTGCACGGGGGGCGTTTTTCCTGTCAATGATAGTGCACAATTATAGCATGTTACGCTTATTCCTTGAGAGTAACTTACTTCGGGTTGCTAATAACTTCGTGTAACGCAGCATCCAAAAGCTCTGTCGTCAACTCATTTAGTGACACCTTGACAGCGAATCCTTTCGCTACAGCGGTAGCGGCGTTCATATGCTGATCTCCCAACACAGGAATTGCAACAACAGCCGCACCAAAATATACCGATTCTTGAGTACTCAGGAGTCCTCCATGACTAACAAACGCTTTCAGTTTAGAGTGAGCCAAGACGGCTTGTTGAGGCACCCACTTTTCGAATCGGCAGTTCTTGGGGGCATTTGCCGGGCCTTCGCCAGTCCATTTGACTAATACCCTCTGTTTCAATTTCCTAAAGGATTCGAAAATTGCATCTTGCTTTTCCTTCGGCATCAAATTGGTTTTGATGAGAGTACCCAGACTGAAATAAACAATCCCGTCTTTGGACTCTTCGATCCATTTCTCCAGGTCAGCTGGCAAAGGCTTTCCTGGTTTGATGTGGATTCCGGGAACTTCGATGACTGACGGCGCGAGTGGCACTGGATCCATCAGGGCGTTGTTGTTGTTGATCAAAGTCAACGAAACATTCTTCAGTAGTTCTTGAACCGGGGGAGCATCAGGGAAGGCTTTGTGCAGTAGAGCATTAGAATTGGGTAAATACACAAACTGATACATTAACATTCCAAAGAGGTACACGAAGGTGTTTTGGAGGCGGTCGAGGATATTGTCTAGGTTTAAATGCGAAACGAGGAAGTTGGGTACGTAAGCAGGATTTACTGCACCGCCTGTGAAATGATTTATAACGCTAGTATACCCGATCGGGAATAATGCCATTGATGGACAACCAAAGTGATGAGCGAAGCCCAGCTGAGGTTCTTGGAAAATTATGCTTTCGCTTATCACTAAATCAAATGACTCGTCTTTGAGGGCCATCGCTTGGGGATTTTCGAAGACGCGCTCGTTGACGCCCTCTCCGAACTTAGAGTACATGATGATGCTTTCGATGAAACCTTTGGGTTTTTGGAACAATTCGACTACCATGCTATCTGGAAAAATGAGAATCAAGTCAAGCTTAGAGGGTTGCCAAATGATTACAATAGTTTTATAACAACACTTTAGTGCGTCCGGTACCAAAAAAGGAAAAAAAATGACCCCTTCATCCCACTTATCCAGCAAAATTTAGTTATCTATCTGTGCCCGCTAGGAGAGGTTATCGATGCTGAGCTATAGCAAGCATTTTAATGCTTTCTGGTACCGGTATCTCATGACAGTTCGAGAAGAAGTAGCCTCTGATATACATTTTCAAAAAACGCCTTTAATATTTTGAAGCCGTTAGACGAATTGTAAAAAATATGGAAACAGAAGCGTAGGACTCCGAGGGAACAACAATCTTGCAGAGTTCTTTTGATATGAAATGTTATTTTTAATGACCCCATTAGCCCATATAAGCAGGGCATACCCAAACATTTGATGATACTCATGTGAATATTCATTAATCCGCAAAGTCTTAAAATCGTCATTCTTTGCTAACTAAACTGTCCATCAAGAAGAATATCACGTGCGCACATTCATCATGAACATAGATAAAATCATGAAAATCTATGAGTGGATTATCGTGAATTAATGAATGTCAGGAGGATCCAATTACCTCTTGATTCAAGTGCGTCAATAATAAAATAATATTAAGATATCAATACGATACTGATGTCGTGGATTCTAGAATCATGGAGCTTTAGCTACCAATCTTGGCTAATGGGTCCATTTCAATAACTCTTAGGAATCAAGAATAATACGGTACTCACCGAAAAAGTCTTTTGAAGAGTCTTCGAGCAAAATTTCCCGTAATCGAGGATGCTTTTCTTCTTGAGGTAGGGCACTTACAAAAGTTACATAATGACCCCGTGCTAAAAGTCCGTGGATTAGAGCAGAGTAGACTCTGTGATGACTAGGTGCACTTATTGGTAAAAGGACTAGGATTTTCTTGGACCCGATTTCCGATTTTGATTGAGTTTTCGTTGCAGTGATTATGTTAAAATGGGCTGCTATCAAAACCAAGCCGAAGATCCTCTTTGCGGCGAGCTGCAAACGGGAGAGGCGATAATCATAAGTTACTACAACGTAAGATGTTGCTTATCTCATTCATCTTTTAATAGAAGTTCACTAATTCAAATTATTTGTTTGTTACTTCCAGGTTCAAGGGTACCCGGAGGGAGCACCCCGTCGCACTTGTGAAATGAAGGACCAGCCCAAGTCGAACTGTCCGTAGCACGGATAATTCGACACGAACATCCGCTCGGATATCCTCATGGATATCCATGTCAGTGTCCAGAGGGTGTGGACATTCGTACGGATATCCGTGCCCTTTAATCGACACACTGATACGAATACAAAAAATGAAGATAAATTCAGTTGCATGTATAACTTACTGCCATGCTGATTCCAAAAATGTCTTACAGTTCACAGCACACTGCACTATGGACACCACAACAAAACACTCGCTGTTAATGGTTAGATAAGAAAGTGCCCCACCCCCTCTCCACTTGTCATCATCAAGATATCCGAACATTACAGAGTTCATGCGAAGTAAGAACAACGAAGACAACAAAAAAAGCGAAAAAATTAAGGATCTGAAATTGAGATAATAGAGGCAGAGCAACGTCATTCGTTTTAGAAAAAGACCTAATGACTGATAATGAGAATCCTGCTCCGTACTCGTGGACCTGCCGGCGGTGCTATGAGGCAAGAAATTTCAATTTTTACTGACTAATGATTTTTTTCAATATGTATTATTATTTGGTGGGAGTTTCAATTCCACATCAGTCTTTTATTGAAATAGGCATATCACAAAGGCAGCGCAAACCTTCATCAAAACAAAACTTACAGCGATTTATTATAAAAAAAAGGAAACTTACAACAAAAATTAGGCTTTCTAGGTGCACTAGTCCTTCTTTGGTTTGGAGGGCTTTCGGCAGCATCTTAAAAACGCGCTGCAAATAAAACGAATAATTTTATATGATATATACACGGCAATGGCTATCACAGCTAAAACGTCCAGCAACAAATACTGGAACCAGTAGAGATTCACGGATCTTGGCTGCAAATGTTTGAAACTTCCTAGCTTCATCAGTTGTTCGGTGTAGTAAACAGCTTTCTCAAGGGATGGGATCGGATCTAGACGGAAACGATGGGAGAGTTCTTTGGACCTCTCTCGATATCTGCGAACAAAAAATCCGCAAAATGAGGTAACGCTTCCCTGGATCGAGGATCCATAGCAAGTCAATGCATGGATATCCATGGAAATCCAAGGATATCCAAATGGATATCCACAAAACATGGATAATTGAAGACTGATATCCATAAAACATGGATGATCATTTATGGATATTTATTGTTTACGAATATCCATTGCGGAATGTCCTTGCACGGATATCCGTGCTTGGATATCAATGTGGATATCCATGCTTGTATGGATAATTGAAGACTAACATCCAAAAATCATGGATATCCATGTTGATATCCGTCTATTTTTGGAAATCCATGCATGGATTTGCTATGGATTCTCGGACCTCGATAGTTAAGGCTTGATTCTTTAAAATAACTTACCTTGGGTTACTTATGACTTCATGTAACGCAGCATCCAAAAGCTCCGTTGTCAGCTCATACAGTGACACCGTTACGCCAAACCCTTTCGCTGTAGCGGTATCGGCATTCATATGCTGGTCTCCATAAACGGGTATTGCAATAACAGCCGCCCCATAGTACACGGCTTCCTGTGTACTCAACAAACCTCCATGACTGACAAATACTTTCAAATTTGGATGAACCAGTACTTCTTGCTGAGGCACCCAGTCTTCAAAGCGGCAGTTTTTGGGTGGATTGGGTGGAATTTCAGCATTCCATTTAACCAGAACTCTCTGTTTCAGTTTCCTGAAAGAGTCAAAGATGGCGTCGCGTTTGTCTGCAGGCAGCAGGCCAGGCTGGATGTTGGACCCAAAGCTGAAGTAGACGATGCCATCCTTGGAGTCTTCAATCCACTTCTTCAGATCAGCTGGTAAAGGTTTTCCTGGTTTGATGTGGATTCCAGGAATTTCGATAACAGAGGGGGCGAGTGGGACGGGATCCATCAAGGCATTGTTGTTATTGATTAAAATTAACGAGATATTCCGCATTAAGTCCTGAGCCGACGGGGCAGTGGGAAATACTTCACGTAGACGGGTATTCGCTTGCGGGAGGTAGAGTAACAGGTAGGTACTCATCCAGAGGCTTGAGAGAAAGGTGTTTCTGAGACGACCCACAAAGCTGTCGGTGTCCATTCCCGCGAGGAAGACGTTTGGTACATAGGAAGGGTTGACTGCGCCGCCGGAGAAGTAGTTCATGTGCAGCATGTACCCAATTGGACTGAGTACCACGGATGGGCATCCGAAATGATGGGCAAATCCCAACAGAGGCTCTTGGAAAAAGAATGCTTCTGTTATCACCAAGTCGAATTTTTCATCTTTGAGGGCCATTGCGGTAGGGCTATTGAAGATTGCATCGTAGAACATCGAGCCTATAAAAGCCATTATCATTATGTTCCCGATGGCTCCTCTTGGCTTCTCGAAGGCTCCCACGGTCATTTCACCTGCAGAATACAACGGATTAGTAGAAATCGACCACCATAAGAGATTGTGACTTGAAGTGATTAGTATTTCCTTCGGCGCTTCATTCTAATCAGGCTCTTCCTGTGCTAGTGGCCAATAAAAGGGCGGTCGGGATTAAACCAAAATTATGCGGCCTCCCCCCCACCAAAAACAAGAGCTCTAAAAAGCCATCTTAATCAATAGCTTCTCTCCTAGAAATCAGTTTTAGGGCAACTCAACTCAGCTCAACAAAACTTTGAAATTTTATCTGAATCAGTAAAAACTGTAGGTTTCAAGTTCTTATTTTTTTCCAGTAACAAAACGAAACTTATAATAGGTTATATTAACGACTATCTTAATTATTAACCTCATAACCCAGCTTAAGGTGGCCTACAAAAGAATATAAGAGGGCTTTAGTAAAACGATTTCAAATTTATGAAAGGTTGTAAATGACAGCTGCTAGTTAGCTTGCGTAAGCTAGCTCGTTAGACCTGGTTATTTCCCATCGAAGTTAACTCGATTAGACATCTATACTAGATACACATAGGCTAAGTTAAGCTAAGTCATTGTTGAAGGCTAAAATCTAGAACAATAACAAATAATGGACATCTAATAGACGTTGTATACCGGTATTTACTGCATGAGTCTGAACCGATGTTATGAATATGTCCAGCATTGCGTCTTTAATACACTGATTACCCTGATGTTTTGACATAATTACATCAAGACCTTGGAATCTTCACTGCCAATGCTTACACCACGGTCATTTCAGAAATTATACGAAGCAATTTTATCGGACTAAATCAGAGGAAAACATCATATAAACATGATGCAAATCGTTTCAATACCAATGAAAGCGAACGCAGGTAAGAATGTTCTTCACCGGTCGCAACGACAAGAAAAAGCTTGCATCGTAAATTTCTAAGGTTACATTTTTCTCATGGTTCCCTCCAAACAGTACAGGACACCTAGCTTATAGTATTACCCATCGATGCCAAGCTTGATGTCGCTTGCACCTCGGGAGCAGGCTCCTAACGCCGGAAAATAAGCGGCAACAGACTTGACGAAAGCCAAGCATACACCAAAGCTAGTCACAGGACAACCTAATTTAACCTAAACCATTTCGTAAGTTATCACAATTATAGTGTTAATCCTTATTATGGAGTAAGAGTTTGGATCTTGGTGGAACAAAACAGAGACATTGTGCAACCTTTCGAACTACTGAAAAAGCCAGTTGTACGCGATCTCGTCAAATTGAACCGTGGTGAACTCGAAAATCATTAGAGATAAACCAGCAAGTCAAACATCGTATGTTTTAGAACAATCCAAGATGGCGTTTCCCTTTAAGCTATCTCTAATCTCTACTTCTTAAAAAAAACGTTGGCGGCGTTTTTGGACGGATTCGCTAAATCTCCAAACACTGCTGAAAGTGTAGGAATGAAGTTCCATGTTTTGGAATCGCATCCCTTGCAGAATACACTTCCTCTCCTTCAGAAAGAGATATGTCCATCATTTTCCGTGTGAGCGGGAAATCATAGTGGCCCAACTTTGGGATTATTAGCTAGTTTAGAGTTTCTACCGAGAAGGAAGAGGTTTGAGAGGGTAGCTGTCATAAGCGCCAAAAACCACAAGCGCCAACGCCGCAAGCGCCAATCCGTAACCGCCAAACGAGAAGCGTCGCAAACGCCAAAGGTCTTAACCGCAATACTAACCTTATCTAACTTAACCTAACCTATACGAACTTTGGCGTTTGCGACTTTTCTCGTTTGGCGGTTACGGACTGGCGCTTGCGGCGTTGGCGCTTATGGTTTTTGGCGCTATCGAATGCTCCCCGTTGGAGAAAAACGTATTTGAGAGGAAACTTACGCAAGAAGTCCTTCATCGGATCCTCAATTAATATTTCCCGAAGGCGGGGCTGCTTTGCTTTCTGCGCTCGCGCGCTCACAATTGTCACAAAGTGTCCTCGCGCCAAAAGTTCGTCGATGAGAGAGGCAAAGATGTTATGATGACTTGGTGCAGCTATCGGCAAAAGAATGAGAATCCTCTTCGCGCCTATTTCTGACTTTGCTTGAAGTTTCGATGCAGTTGTGAATGTTAACACTGCCGTTAACAATAGAACAACCCCGCATGTTTTGGCGCCCTGAGAACATGAAACAAGTATCAACAATAAACCTTAAAACAACGGTAGCGTATGAGCTGAGATAAGCGATAAGGTTTAGAAAGTTTCTTATCATGTGATGTAACGGTGACCCTCTTTTCGGTGTGGTCAAGACGCCGCTAAAATTAACTCATGCGACTTTGAGTTTCGTAAAAATATTTTGCCATACCTTCATACATCCAATGCGAATTGTTTTATTTACCGTATTTTCTTATACACTTATCCTTTAGAGAATTCCGCTTTTAAAGTCTTATTGAATGTGCGACTTTCAGCGTCATGCCCTTTCCAACTTTGATATTAGAAGTAATTAAATGCAAGCTTGACTGTTACGAAATAAACGAAGATTGGTACACTTACCGTCATTACTGGGAAGTGAACCTAACTTTATCGGAGCCTTGGAGCCGTCCTATTTGACAATGACGCGCGGCAATGTTATCTGCACATTCTAATAGGCCCTCCCGACCTAGCTACTTGTCATGATACGTGAGAGACCCCACCACTGTCACGGAAAAACGCGAAGTTAAGCGGACACATCCGACGTATTGACCATGAAAAACCAGATGAGTTACTTAAGAGATGATTGCTGGCTGAGACCACATTGCCAAACGCTCGGTCACTTCTTCTTCTGACATTGAAAAACAAAACAATATTAAAAAAAATTAAGAAGTTTCCCAGCGTGGAAAAAAGTGATCGTTTCGCAGATTTTTATTGATAGAATGTCACAATATTAAAGGCAGATTATTTATCCAATGAAAGGTCACTCTTGTTTCCTATTCTTGTTATGTTTTGTAGTCGTTTTGGAGCATTTTAAAAGGGTGCTACATATAAATAGCGTAATCCTGTAGATTACGTATAAGGCAGTGGCTATAGCTGCCAGAACGTCTAACAATAAGTACTGGTACCATCGTAAGTTTACAGAACTTGGCTGCAAATGTTTAAAACTTCCGAGCCTCAGGAGTTGTTGTGTGTAGTGAACTGCTTTGTCTAGGGGTGCCACAGGATCTAGACGGAAGCACGAAGATAGCTCCTGTGATCTCTCACGATACCTGCCGAATAAAAAATGATTAGTAAGTCCTTCAGACTCACTGAGATTGTGAGAGAGAACACACCAACTTCGGAAAACTTCGCAATGGAGCACATTTCGGTCATGATACGTGAGGTTTGATCCAACAGGTACGTGAGATCAAGTTTGGTTAGGCTAATAATTGTAAGACCGGAATAGGTCAGAACAGGATAGGTCGCATTGCGCTTAAGTAGAAATGATACCTCGTCAAAGAGATTCCTTTTCGGAGGACAGCCCTCATATTATTACGGTACTTACGTAGCATTAGTTATAACCTCCTGAAGGGCAGCGTCGAAGACTTCAGTCGTTAAATCGAAAATGCTCACTTTCACGGCGAATCCTTGTTTTGTGGCAAAAGCAATATTACTGTGCTGGTCACCATACACAGGCATTCCAATAAGGGGTACGCCATGGTATACAGATTCCTGTGTACTCAAAAGTCCGCCATGACTTACAAAGACTTTCACTTTTCGATGTGCCAAGACCTCCTGCTGCGGCACCCAATTCTCAAACCGACAATTTTTCGGAGCATTCGTGGGAATATCTCCATCCCATTTAATGAGAACACGTTGTTTCAGTTTCCTGAAAGACGCAAAAATAGCATCTCGCTTGTCTTGAGGAAGGAAATTGGCTTGAAGATTCGATCCAAGACTGAAGTAAACAATTCCATGCTCGGAATCTTCGATCCATTTTTTTAGATCTGGTGGTAATGGTTTACCAGGTTTGATAAACAGTCCTGCGACTTCAATCACGGATGGAGCAAGAGGAACTGCCGACATGAGGGCATTATTGTTATTCACTAAGGTCAAGGAAATGTTCCGAAGCAAGTCTTGGATTGGCGGGGCATCAGGGAAGATTTCGCGCATACGAGCATCGACTTTGGGGAGGTAGTAGAGTTGGTGCCCCAAGAGCCAGGTGACCGTCGCGATGGTGTTTTTAAACCGGTCGAAAAAGTTCTCTGTTGTTAAGCCTGTTCCGAGGACGTTGGGTACGTAAGAAGGGTTAATCGCACCGCCGGTGAAGAAGTTCATATTAATGCTGTATCCCACAGAGTAGAGGACCATGTTTGGGCAACCAAAGTGATGGGCGAAAGCCAACAATGGTTCTTGAAAGAAGAAGGCCTCTGAGATCACCAGGTCGAATTTTTCGTTTTTGAGGGCTATGACTTCGGGGTTTTCAAAGACGACTTTGGTGAATAATTCACCGAGCTTGAACATCGACAGTAAGTTCATGAAGGTGTTTTTCGGCCCTTTGAAAAATTCCTGTGACATATTAGCTGAAAAAGAATACAGATTAGGGTAAGCCTAAAATGAACGTAATTCTCCTAAAATTATTCTTCTGTTCTCTGAGTGAAGGATATGTACGGTCAAATGCGTAGGCACCACGCATGACATCTGCGTAATGAGGGTTGCATACATTTGCTAGCCTTGGTTCTAACTAAAGGTTATGAAGCACTCACTTACGGATGATTCCAAACGGGTCTTCCGTGCGAATTTCTCTTAGATTGGGATGTTTTTTCTGGACTCCAGCGCTCACCATCGTTATGCGATGTCCTCGTGCCAGAAGTCCGGTTATCAAAGCGGAGAACACATTTTGATGACTTGGAGTCTTCTCAGGAAGAAGGACAAGAATTTTCTTCGAGCCAATTTCCGACTTGGGAGGAAATTCTGCGGCCTCGTTTGGCATTAGAAGAGCCATCAGCAAGAGAATGTTAAATAATCTCAACGTATCCTAAACGCAGAAAACATTGTAATTGGTGACAATATTTCATGGTAGAGGAACCGATTGAAGAGACGCGCTATGGAAACGCAGACTGATTTAAAATTATCAAACATCACGATGATTAATCGTTAAGATGTGTTTTTCTACATAAAACAATTCGGTGAAGGAAAATTTCCTACGGGAAAGGATTCGCAAAGTGGGAGGACTATGTTCCCAACTCGGGGAAAATACTGCCCTCGGTTACACTGTAACGTTCGATTCGGTTAGAGAGGGGATAGATTGCATTTATTTTGGAGAGCCTCCGTATCAAAGAATTTACTGCATCACTGACCTAGGTTTCCGAAGAATGTTTCTGAAACTCACCGACATGGTTGACAGATAACTTCTTATCTGTTTGCTTCTAAAGGCGGCTCCGTTCTCCCGCCAGCTACGTGCGTAGTAGTCGTTGCTTGTCCAATCAATGTAATAAAGAATGGAGTCGCATTTTATCCGGTCGACAGTGAATCTATCTCACCAAAGACTAAAAGATTTCCTACGAATGAGAGATACGATACGTGGAGACAGTAGGGTGTCTTCCACTTACCTCCTTCCCTTCTCCCCTCTTTTCTTCTTCGTTCCGTTCGTAAGCCAACGCTCTCTCGACAGAAGGCTTCCCAAAAAAGATAACTAGATATCGCACTGAGAGAGGTTTAAAATCGGTCTTAGTTTCTCTTATCTCACAATCAGACCGACTTTTCCCCCGGACCAGCCGGTGTCTTTAAAAAACTGAAATTCGAGATGACAAGCAGAAACGGCATCGACAGTCGTATCGTCTGCTTGCTCACCTCGTAATTCTGAATTCACGGTAAATATTCAACGGTAGTTCATACAGTGGAAGGGTAAGTGACAGAGTACGAAGTATGTACCGATCGCACTGGGGTTCAGTTCTTCTTACTATCTGAAGGTACTAACTACAAGCTAGCAAAATTTATTTCATGACCATTTTGACTTCTGTTAATGCAATACCTATTCGTGCTTTTTAAATTTTAAAAAAATGGCTGTGGAAACCGGTATTCAAAGAACTACCACGCGCCAGCCAAGAGAGAAAGGTGGGAGACTACAAACCGCGCGTTCGGCAAATAAAACTTGATTTATCAAAGTTAACTTGATTCTTTTGAAAGAGGACACATAGGAAACGACTTAACGTTGAGTACGACAAATATGTTCCCGAATATCCGTGTCAAGCTATAACACACTATCATTATTTTGTATTAAAAACCCCGCTTGCTATTCCAAATATGGTAAATCATCAGCCGTTTATTGCATTCAAACAAAAATGAAGTTACAAAAAAATGAAAACCTATATTCGTCTTTTTAAAAGCTCTTCAACAGAGGAGTATATTGATCAGTCCTTTTTCCTCTTCGAGGATTTGCAGCAGAGACTTATGCAACTGCTCAGTATCCACCGAATTACTTTCCCGGTTACAAATATCACAAGCGCTATAATAGCTAACACATCGAACAGCAGGTATTGATACCAAGAGAGGTTTACAGAGCTGGGCCGCAAATGCTTGAAGTTTCCGACCTTCATAAGTTGTTCGGTGTAGTATACTGCTTTTTCCAGGGGTGGAATAGGATCTAGACGAAATAAAAGAGACAATTCCTTCGACCTCTCACGATACCTGCAAGAGGCAAAAGTAAATACAGTAATTAGTCGAGATACTGTATTCACCTCTAAAACTTCAACAATCGTTACATTATAGCCTCTATGTAAAAGAACTGCCAGCTTAATTAATGTGATTTGCGACTGTCGGTTTCTACGAATCAGAAAGTCCGTTTCATTTGTATGCAAGCCTTTACCTCCACCCCCGGGTTCAAGTATCCGTGCAGTGTCCATGGTAATATCCATGTCGAAGAATCTATTCACTTAAAATTACTCGAATGGACATCCATGGTTCATGGATATAGCGCA
>Ga0058701_10001143_pt1 | contig 18456 bp, 10 predicted proteins | sample AgamicOrMae_FD_97039 | JGI IMG/M metagenome (GOLD analysis project Ga0058701, IMG submission 97039) | Agave microbial communities from Guanajuato, Mexico - Or.Ma.e | ecosystem: Host-associated > Plants > Phyllosphere > Phylloplane/Leaf | place: Guanajuato, Mexico | collected 2012-06-04
GTATAACCACGCAAAACGTCTTTAAAAGGGTAATAGAAGAGTTTTGATATTTTACTTTTGAAAGTAATAAGGGTCCAGCATTAGCCTACGGTACAATTTATTTTATACCGAAGTATTCAAAACACGCTCATGTAACTGAATCGAACGCGGAAAAGCAAGCTTACAATGTCCGAAAATTAAATCACTGAAAAACTGTGTACTAAACTCGAGTTACGTTTTTTCGTAGCTTCGTATTACTAATGATCCCTCAGTAAAGATCTACTTTTTTAGAACGGTCCGTTTTGTTGTCCCTTCCTGTACAGCAAACTGGTTCAAGTACTATTAACCTGGATGTCAGCGCTAGCAAAGGCGCCCTCATGCTACCAGAAGCAGAACTCATCCACTTCCTCCTACATAGTCATCTTCTACCATCGCTACACTCTGTAGTAGCTGGCCACAAGTACCCTCCATACTTCGAACTGTACGAAGGTAAGATATACACCGAGTATACATTGTAATTTTTGATATAGAACACTAACTTTGGGAAATGGTATTGTCCACCTCTTGTCCCCCCCCCCTTTCGGAAGTGGAACTTCTCATTCTCATATTTTTTTGGTTGAACTAATCAACGGACATGTCAATGGAAAGCTCTCACCGAACTACCGTTTGATGCCTCTACTGATGGGTCCTATAACAAACCAAACCTTCATATCAAGAAAATCAGGCAGTTTTCTTATCAGTGTATCACGGTTTCTGTTCCAGACGTGATATGGCCGCTTAGCAAAAGTAATATGCCGTATGACGTATTCCTAGAACAACTGAACATTGAACCAGAGAAAGAGGAAGAACTGGAAGAAGCAGAAGAAGAATCGAAAGAAAAGATATCCATAGAGATATCCGAGCCCAAAGAGGACAACGATCCACCCAGCTGATTTTAATGAATTACCCTGACTACTAATTATGTTTGGAGAGTACTGGCGGCGAGTACCTTTCGATTAGAGTGGTTTAATTACGCCGAGCCAGTAGCGATAATCAATATGCTGTAGTAAGATTGCAAGTGATATTCATCGCAATAATGAATGGAACAAGTAATATTGTATGGTCATCGGGATTGCTTTACAAAAAAAAAATCATTTTTAAATACGCACGAAAAGGTGACATTAATGGGTATCAAATGCTATGTCCGCCCTGTTTGAGCAAATAACTTCCGAAGGAAAGAAACTTACTCCATTTTAGAAACATCCTTAAACGGGTTAGATTTTACTATGTGCATGTCCGAATTTCGTCGAAAAGTCCAATTATTCTACGCGTTGCCGTTGACAGTAATACGTCAACTCACGGCGAAGTAAAAACTTTGAATAAAGCCGACGTTTGGCGGAAAGAAACGAAGGAAGAAATGCAAAGGACGGCTGCCTGCCTGTGATGTTGCTGTTGCGGCTGGCAGGAAAACGCAGTTGGAAGTGATAGCATCTTTTTGTAATTCGTCAATGTCGGCAAACGTTTTCTTAGATAAAAGCAGCAAACACAAATCATTCATTGACAACGAGAGAAAACTTTGCGCCATATTTATCGCTAGAAGAACAATAAAAATAACAAAGCAAGTCTGCTATCTGAATGCGCGAGTTACCGGTATTGATTTCCTACACATCTTTCGACATATTTTCGTAAATATGACCTTAGAATTCATCTAGGTCTCAATAATTATAACCTCTACAAAGTAAATTAGATAAGTGGGATATTTTACCCGATATAGGTTCGATCTTTCGCGGCTAAGCAGAGCGCTGCGGGGATCAACTAATCTGACGGCCATTAAGCCTGATGCCGCTTACTTTTCGGCGGCGGAGTAGTCGCACTAGTCTGAGAATGGAGGTTGCGCTTGAACCTAGTGGTGGTCATGCTTTTGGTGCAACCATGAGAGTAGGGCGCCCTACTCTCATGGTGCAACGAGAGATTTCTTAATTTTTAAATGGCAACTGCAGTTTTTGATAATATCCTCATTAGAAGAGAACGAAAGGGTTAGAGAAAAAAACTGAATTTTCGCTAAAGCCGATACCAGGGTTTTGATGTAATCATCCAAAAAATCATAAATACGGTGATCTAACAAAGAAAAAGATGTCGCTATATCGATGTTTTGATACAAATCATATTTCATGCGATGAAGATACGATGAACTCAATACATCGGTATCATACATTTCGTCAATGTTTTTCGAGCAATCTTCTTTCTTTTTTTTCTCTCCAATGAAGCTATTTAACCTACTTCACTAAAGTTCATACACCATGAAAAACTGTGCGAAATCAAAACAATTCTGCCCTTTCCACGTACAAATCTGTGAAAATGAGATCTGTAATTCTGACAGTGCACTTTCGCGTTCGCGTGACCCGCTTTCTAGAAATAACAAAGAGTGTCTAATGTGACACTTAATACGAATCGGAAGATAAATCTTTCCGGTGGAAGTGATTTTGGGAGACATATTGGAATCAAGATGGCGGCCGGGACGCGGCATCGCGCCGCCCGGATGGAATTCAGGAATTCGTGGAATAATTCCTGCCGTGCTCGCCTGTCACGGCTCGGCGTGACTCGCGTGCCGTCACGTGACTCACGGCGAGCATGTTGCATATCCCGGCTCGCGGGCCGTACCCTATCATATTGTTTCACCTTTTATTCCCGCGTCGCTGGATCGCCCAAAAAGGTGCACATATCACAACGCTTTGCAGACAAGATTGTAAAAAGTTGGGCTTGCTTCGACGGATATTTATGTGCGTAGGAAGTGCTTCAATGTGTTTTGACTTGGCGTGATTTTTTGGGGAAAGCAATTTTTAAACTGATCGAATTTTTGCTTTTAAAACACATTTGAGGCCACATTTTTGGAAGAATATTATGAAATAGGCCTAGGTTGAGATGCTCATCGTTTGATGGCTGCAGCGGGAGAAGAACAGCTTTTTGGGATGAATAGGACTCAGAAGCCCTTCCCAGCAGATTCTATTTTATCTATGTATTTTCTTGTTTTAAGATAATGGATGTCATTGCAGCTTCTCACATGCATTCATTTTTAAAAAGAAGGGGGGGGGGGGCAGAAAACTAAATTAAAAAAGTAATTGGAGAATAAATTTGAAAAATTGAAGAATGCATCACCTAACTACATGAGAATACTGCTATTATCATGATTTTATTACCGCACAGCAAAATAAGCTAAAAATTAAGAAATAAATAAAAAAAAAGGAAATACCGACATTTTTTTGAAGAGACAGAAAATATTTATAAAAGAAGAAAAAAAAGAAACACACCCAAATGAATACTTTTTCAAGTGAGATTGACATAACTACCGTTTTTTGGGAACGTTCCACACCCATTCCCGGACTTCGGAAGTTTCCCAGAATAACCAAAATTAGCCAATACAAGTCTTAACTTAAAGTTGCATTTTTTCTTGTTCCGGGTTGTTTTTCCGGGGGTCGAGAAATAGCAGACGTTGTGGATGTCAAAAAAATAAAAAATCTGAAGCGAGGTGGAATTAGGATGAAGAACAAACGTTTGGAAGGATTCCAAGAGGAATAAAATATTCCATCAAAAAAGGGCAGCGAAATGAAGGCATGGGCGACAGCGGCGCGACGTTGCCAGCGCGGCGTTGCCAGCGCAGCTGTTCAGAGGGCAACAAGTTTTGTCTCGATTGGGGCGGGCCGGAGGAACGGCAGCAAAAGTGCGCCGCGCAAAACATTTCCTTCTTCTTAATCGTGTCTAGCCAACATCGAAAGATTACGGAGGGGTTGCCTCGCAAGCCGCGCGGACTCAGGTTGGAATTTCAAACCCCGAAAATTTCCAAGGTTGCTTATTCGACCTCGCGTTCTACCTTCCGTCGCCTAGAGCTGAGCGGAGTGTTAACGGAAATAGCCGAGTACATCCAACTAACAAAGACTAACCTATAATCAATATGTTATCCGCCTTCTAGGTGGAAGTGCGTCGCTGAGAAGTAAGCGGTATCAATCTCGCACTCGAAGTGCAACCTTTAATAAAATAATTGCGTGTAATTAAAAATTTAGATCACGTAACTTTTAATTACACAGTAGTACCCAACCCGTGCTTTAGGTAGTCCCACGCTTGTTTTATAGGAATGAAGGCGAAACAGGGGACCAGCGTAATATGGTTATTTTTAAAGTTATCTATGAACAACTACACCAATGAACAGGTCTTGTCAAGAGCTCTCAACTGATATGGTTATTGATATTGTGAAAAATAAGCTAAATTGATAATGGTATTCTCAAAAATCGGCAAATTACGCTCTTCGCGTTCTTTCATAAAATAAGTATGAATTACATAAAACGCATTAGTTTTTACTGTGCACCTCCCAATAATTTAATTCACGGTTTATCGGAATAACGCAAGATAAGATGCACTGAACAAAATTATTTGTGTACGCCTCTTGTTTAGGTGGGAGCCGTGCGAGCACATTCACACATGCTCTGCTAATTTCTCAATTACTTTAAAAGTGGGCTGTTGCACGGAGCACAAGAAAGTGTTTGGAGGTTTGAAGTGGCTCAAGTCACAGAGGCGGGGCAGGAAGGAACAGCGGTAGGGGGCGGCTCAAGTCGCGGGGCGGGGCACGACGGGACGGAGGCTCGCCTCAACTTGAGCCTGATGAAAACCCTGTGACAGTCATCAATTCGGCGGAACGTGGAAAAAGCGATCTCATTTAGCTGGCAATTCTCTTTCTAGCGTAAATACGAGTATATGTATTGTTCAAGATGCGCGCTGCATCGGCAGGCAGGCAGGCACTTGGAGCGGCCGACTGCCAAGCATTAGCGAAAGCGTCTCTTGTCTTACTCTTTCCAAGGTCGATACACCAATTTGACTTCGCACACTTCTAAACCGTGATATGAACCGTAAATCACTGTGATTTTGAAAGGTAGCGTTTTAACCCTCAGTAGCAAAGCACCATTGCAGCAAAGCACCATTGCAGAAAGGCACTATTGGAAAAGTAAAGTACAATCGGAGCGAGGCATAAGACACGCAGCCTAACCCTACCTAGGTTACATACCTTAGGACGTTAGAAAACAAAAAAAAACGTGTATAATGACAAAATATTAGTTCTCTCGAAATAACGAAATAATTTAACGTTAATTGTAAGTAAAAAGAAATAGTTAAAGTATAACAATATACAATATTTCCTCCGAATAAAATAAAGATCTGATACCGCACGGATTTCATACGGTAGGGTGGCTTTGAAGGAGGGCTTCGAATTAGAAAACAGGGATTTCCGCGCTAACAAGAGCTGTTCACAGGGAGAACGACAGCCATATTTCGATGTAGATTTCATAAAGATTACGTTCGAAAAGGGTCGAGCAGTAGCGGACGACATCGGATGCAAAACGCTCCGTATAAATGATGGCGTGGTCCTTCGCACTTCGCACGGCCTTCCCGATCTGTATGAAAAGTCATCCCCTACAGTTAAGCCATCAGAGCTCCCTAGATCCCGCTTGATTCTATCAACACTGTGAAATACTTTGAGGTCACCAATTCTTGCCTTACCCTCCCTCTCCTACTAGAATAGTGGATAGATTCTATTAAGATAGCTAGGCTGGACGAATCGAAAGGGGGGAGGCGGTGGATTCCCAGATATATATCATCGTCGCCCTGCTCTACGGTGGCTCCGCGCTGGCTCCTCGCTGGCTCCCCGACGGCTCCCCGTCGGCTTCCACATTGGTCAGCTGGAGGCCAGGTTCCCCTGGATGGGATCCCAGCCCAAAACTTTACAGTGGCGCAGACATTTTTCACGAGTTAAAACGTTTCTGCACACTGTGGCTAGTTTCCCCCAAATCCAACCGCGTGGTTAGTTTAAAGCCTACTCAAAATAGACCCACGATAAATAGCTAGCTTGCGGGCAAATAAAAACACGTTATACATGCTATCTCGAGTTCGAAGTGTTTACGTAGATGGCGCAGTCGGGCGAAATCTGCCGACACTGTGAAATTGCGTGTCGCGTGTCACAAAGGCTACATCGTTCAAGCCTAAAATACCGGTCCTCATATCGAGTACCTTCATTAAGCATGTTTTAGATATCAAGTTACATAGGGGAAAATACATATGTCGTTATTTGTGCTCTTCAGCATAACTATCGAAAGCTGATTAAGCCGCGGTGGAGATTTTTATCCTAAAAATTATTAATTTATTAAATATTTTTATAATTAAATGTTTTAATTTTCATTTATACATATTTTACACTTAATTCATAGCGACAAATAGCATTATGTTCAACTGAATAATTTCAGAAAAGATAAGCGAGTTTAAAATTTTCAAGGAGAGCTGAAATAATTTTGAGAAGGTTAGCCTAGGTTGTCAGGCTATATTACGACACAGGTTGAGCTAGGTTACGTCACGTTTTAGGTTGAGCTTTGTTGAGATGCTGATTAGGTTGGGCTACGTTTACTAGGTTATAGGCTAAACTTATCCAAAATACGTTTTACATCCGATGGTATTTCATCCTTGGGACCACTCAAAACGCGTAATGTTTTCGTCAGAGAGGATTAAGCACTGGTTATCTGTGCGAAACGGAAATATAGGTCATCTCGGCAAAGTCACTTTGTTTAGGGCAGCGCGGCCGGAAATCAGCCCATCTAAACAGGCCCCCCAGCTTACTAACTTAGGTCGTTTGTTTTTGCGAAATATTGCGTATTAGGCCTACATATGAAAATCGATGGAGCCATCACAATAGGCCCCGTAATCACTTGCAAAGCCGATAAAGGTCCTGAAATGATGCTTAATCTCATTTGAGGAGAGGTTTCTCGTACTTTCAGCGGAACAGCTTGTGTTGCGGATTCAATGCATCTACTGTATATTGAAAAAAATATCACTTAACAGGTATCTAGTTTTGTAAATATATCTAAAAAAAATTCAATTAGTTTTGGGTAAAGACTCAAACAATTTTGTCAAACGATAAATATCGGAACGAGCTATCAGTTTTTACAATGACTCGACCCCAAAATTTAACCAATAAGATTAGAGTACTGGCAAAAACAAAATACCCGTAGGAAAGAGGTCTTGCTTCTATGCCTACGAGGTAAGCCATCACCAATCCTGGTGCGGCTTAACTTGGGGAAATGAAATGCATCAGGCTTAGCGACCGTTAGGTAAGGTTCAGTTAGGTTAAGGTTGGTTAAGAGTCTTGCCTTACGTCTCGCTCAGATGTCACTTTGCGCTTTGCTCGGCGATGAAAGGTAGAACACGAAAGGTGGAACTTTCAACCTTTCAAAGTCACAATATTATGACTGAAAAAAAATCAGATCTGCCAATAATTTATACTAATTATTGAATAGGTTTGTCGGACCGTTTCCGAGAAGTTACTATTGGATTGGAATCACAGTTATTACTTCAAATACAAAATTATCTTTTTCTAAAACAGTTTTCATGCGATAGATCTTCATCAGACAATCTTATTTAACCCATAAGAGCCCAAGGTATTTGGGTTGAAATTCAGCTTAAGAGAAATTGGAAGGATTTTTTCAATTGAAATACAAAATTTTAAGCTATGAAAAATGCCGAATTATTAAATTTCTGGTTTCCAGAGAGGTGATATTTTTTAAATTGTGTCAATACTGGACTAAAAAGATCCTCTAAAATATGTTTTCCTGTTTCCGAATGGCATCGCTGGGCGGAAGTGGGTTAATGAAAACGGATAGCATTTAGCGTCAAAATTCTGGTACAACACGTTTTAAAGGGAATCCCAGATATCCAGACAAAACAAAACATTCGCGGAAAAAAAATCGATTACGTTTTTCCGGGTGAAAGTAAATTAACTCAATTTCCTTGACATAAAGTCATGGCATTGTCGGATCCAATTAAAAAGGAAGAGCAATTGACCGAATCATCACAGCATCCCGTCTCATTATATCTCCGTTCCGTGGACCGTTTTATCCAGCGGGCCCTAACAACGTCAATATACTCTGGCAGCCGGCCAAATCGGCCTGCTTGCGCTCGCCGCCGCGCCGCTCAACAGGAAACGGATGCTGTATCCACACCTAAAGGTCGAAGTTTCCGCCTGTGTTCCACCTTTCGTCGCGGAGATGAGCGACAAGGGAGCGAGGCACAAAGAAACTTAAACGCGACCGTCCGCACTGCTTACTTTCCCGCTGAGTCTGCCGGGTGACAGAGCGGAGCCATTGCAAAGCGGGCATCGGCCACCTCACCTAGCTTAGCATGATTCTGCTAAACAAGGCTGATGTATACGGAGTTCTGAAAGTTTGAATCAGGGTAGGACGCCGAAGAGGTAAATATGAAACCGTTGGAACTGCCAATGAGAGTGCAGGTGTGACCATAGACTTAACATTTGCTGCATTGCGAGCACTGCATTGCATGCGGATTTATCAACTTTCGTTTTAATAGCCGCAGTAATGGCTAGTTTGGCTGTTTGCGAAACAAACTTCCGCAGTCTAAGTGAAATTCCAGGAAACCTTTGTACATACTTCATTAAAATGAAATTATTTGGAGAGTTGATCGCTGATTGAAATGCAACAAAAAAACGCGTTTTTTTCCGCATAACTGAAATTTAGTTTAATATAATTCGGAAAAGTTAGAGTAGGAGAGATCGGTAGAGTGAAGTTGACCAAGATTTAGTTATGTGAGGTTAGGACAGATTGAATCCTGGACTATTTGCGGTGGTCTAAATTTTCCACAAAGTCTAACATATATTCCCTCCTTTCCCTGACATCTTTTGCTTTAACTTGTCTTAAGATATCAAGCACACTTCGTGAAAATAAAAAAAAATGAGGCCCAACAAGATTGAAAACAGATGAAGTGCAAAGACTTTTTTTCTATAACTTTTCCTTTAAGTAAACGACGGGGAGCCGTGCACCTTGGAGCAATCAAACTTGTGAATAACAAGATGACATGTGCTTGGTCGTATCTGTACCGCCAACGAGAGTACAGCAAGCAATGTGGCTTGCCATCATTATTGGATCGCACGTCATGGAGAGCCCCTGCGTATCCTGCTATAGGCAACCACCTACTCATAAGTGTGATGCGTGTTGCCTATCGTGGGTCCCCCCAGGGGCTCTTCTACATCGACCCTGCTGCTCTCCGGTTCTTAGAAATTCAGTGAAATTGACATGCGTTCGGGTCTCAGTATTTGAATACAGTGTCGAGATACATCCTACACTACAAAGTAATCGCTTCATGGAAAGCTGGGTAAACCAAAAAACCGCAATCTGTTCGACCCCACAATGCTACAAAAGTTACATTTGCCTCGAGGCTTTTCTTCCGGGTATGAATCCGACTTAGGCAGGGCTTCGCAAGTTAAGTGCTCCTCTCGGTGAACCCCATCCAGTCAATCAGGTCTTGATAGCTAAAGAATTTCGCGTTTACTTATCTAATATGGGTCATAAAGGTGGGAAATGGCTCCAGCCGAGGGGGGAAGGGAAGTGGGACAAAACGAGCCGAGTCTGAGTCGTTAAGGGAAAGAACGAGGGATCGCGGGCGGCGGTGGGCAGCGCACGCCCTTCCATTCGGGAGATATGTGGGGGGGGGCAAAAGAGAGCAGGCTGAGAGAGAGCGACTTGGCCCGAGGAACAACGCAGCCGAGCCGCAAATCTGACAGGTGGAATTTTGACCCTGAGTACCACTTCGAAATCGTCAATCTATCTATATCGGTGGCCTCATACAGGACTGTTGCTATCGAAATCACGCCTCTGTGTGAATCCCTACGTATAACTATAAGAATAAAGACCTTAAAGATTTTTATTTTTCTATAGCGCAGTCCTGCATAGAGACATCAAATCACGTAAAAAGTACTTGGGAGTAAGGGGTTTCCAATATCCGAAAAGGTCACCTGTCCGCTATAATTTCTTCCTCCAGAACGACGCACAGCCAGTTAATAAAGACGTTCTCACGAGGCAGCAATTTTGATTGCCATCAAAGAGTGTGCTCAATACACATTCTTCAGGGTTTGCTTCTTAATGAAAGCCCGTTTTAACCTATAGATCATTCACCCCTCTACTTTTTGGCATTTCAATTACATTTTTAAAGTAGCAATTTTTATCTCTTGTGTCCCATCATTCGTTGAGAAGCTGAGCGGAGCGGCAGCCAACATAGGAACAAAATCGCGCAAAACCTAGGAAATTTGATGGCTTATTTGGATACGAGACCTTTTGATTTACCATTACTATATCAAAAGCTTCCATTTTTCTCGATCAATTATTCAGATCATTTGCTATTGCCAGGAGAAACATTATAAAAATCCTAATTTTCACCTCATAAAAAATTCAAAAAGAGAAACTTTTTGAGGAACAAAATTTTAATCGAGAAGGGGAAACTAAAAACACGCGAAAAATTCCGTATGCTGGTTAACCTTAACACGTGTCTGACTGAGCCAGTTTTTTGCACACCAACCCTAGGACAGAAAATTCCCAGTATCCAATTTAGAAATAAAACGAGTTTACCACAAAAATAACGTCAAAGGATAAATGAGAAAAAAATGGTGCCAGCGTAATTAAACTCTAGAACTCTGTTTAGTATCTCTCACGGCATGCGACAGAGGCACCAACCGAGTAAACTGCCTTTCCACGAAAAGATTACAGCCACTAGCAAGGAAAGTGTATAGATCAAGAGTAGAATTTGAATGTGGTTGTATAACGGCAGATGCTGTAATTGCTGGGAATGGTATGTCGAGTGTTTCTTCACAAGTGCAACCAGACTAGAGTGCTAAGCTAGAAGAAAAGCCCATAACTATGCTGCACAGCAATAGCAATTTCGCAAAGTGTAACATAGCTTTCGATGTCACGATCTCCAGGATCAAAGATACATGAGTGGAACTGAATGCAAGACACTAACTTACTCATTATTATAAAGTAGTAGGTCCCAAATGGACAAAGATGTAACAACTGGTTTTTAAAATAAAAAAAAAATAGAAGAGGTTCTGGACCTACATAGCGAACCTTCGAGCGGCAGAGTAGCTCATAGTAGCTCAGATCAGACCAGGTTAGGTTTGGTTGCACATCTGTATCGGGAAGTTCCCGGACCCAAGAACTGAAAACCGGAAAAGGAACATCATACGGCCGAGAATGATAGGAAGACGAAAGAGACAAGGAGAAGCGAAGAATGGTTTCGGAAGCATTACGTACAAATAATATAGAGCCACGCCATAATTAATTCCGTCTCAAGACGCCGCTCCACCGCTAATGGTCCCAATAGCTGATAAAGCGGAGCAGGCCCTTCATGAGAATCGCAGCCCCTCGGCATCGCACCGCTGCACGCGAAAAAAAAAGAAAAACGAAAACGAAAACGATCCGGAACGTTGCCGCCGTATCCACGCTACCCCCCCCCCCCCCCCGAAACGGGGGCAAGGGATTTTGCCCTCCAGACGCATAGAGATTTTTTCCGCCCCATGGTGCAATCGAGTACATCACGAAAGAATCGGTTGATACCCCCCACAAACGGCTCTTGGCCGCAAAGGGATGGGAGGGGGGTGAGGGGGTTAAGGGGGGGTAAAGGGGGAGACAATGAGCGCGCTGGGTGGTGTATGGCTCCCGCGAAACCGCGTGATCTGTTTCTGCTGCAGGCACGACACTTTAGCATGTCAAATGACGTTATTGGTTAACCTCCCTGCTGACCAAAATGTTATCGCAAACACCGAAAATAGCCGAGCAAAGGACCGCTCGTAAATGAGAGCGAATTTTCCGGGAATGGGAAAAAAAGGATAGGTAAAATACATTGGAGCACGATTTTGAGGTGGTTTAAGTATTCGTTTCGTGTCAGAAGCGCTTTCGTTGCGATCTAATTTTACGAATGTTTTTATTGACTTGTAGAATTTTGACGATAAAACTTTCAGATTTTAAAATGTATTTTGAAAATTCCCACTGAAAAAATACGAAGATGTTCTGAGCACACGCACACATGTAAAATTCTACTTCCTTTGACCCACAGTGACACCTAATTTTCGGTGACCCAAGTATTAGCTTTACCTGACCCACATCTCATTCCCTGGTGAAGCGCAGTTACTTGGTTTATCAAACCCCTGTTGACCCACATTTTAGTTATTTCACACCCGTTATATCCATATCAGTGTTTCGCCATGGCTTGGAGTGGTATCAGATTTGAGTAACTACCCATGTCCACCCTACTGATTCTCGTCTCAGTTACTTGACCCACACCCAAACCGGTGCTGACGCACTTACGTTACACTTGACCCATATCCCGTCCCCCGGTGTCCCCCTGTCGGTTACTTGACCCATATCTAAACCCTTGGTGACCCACAATGCAATTACATGACCCACTTCTGGGAAATAATTCATTGCTCTTAAATGCGCTTAAAGGGCGCGACGCGGTTTTGTTCCTTGGAGAAGAGGCAATCCACTCACTTTGCCTAAAACTCAGCTGCCTTATTTAAATCCTTTTTTTTAAATTGACAAACAATCCAGATTTTTTTATTTATCTTTGCAAATCGGCTTACTTGACTTCATATTCAATCTAGTTTACGCTAGCCGTCCAATGCGGGCTCCACACAAAAATTACAATTATTCTTAAAGTATGCCTTGCTTTAATGACGCCAAATACAGAATATATCTTCAGAATATTGTAAATGTATCAATGAGCAACACCTAATAATTTATTTCTTTTTTTTTTAATCAAAGAATGCACGATGTATTTTTGACTTTTCATAGTGAAATCATACCTAGTTGGATATTTTTGTCAGCTACGGAGATTTTAGCCTGTATCTTCTCAACCCAACATATCCACGAAAATGTAACCTATCTTAATATCCCCTAACCTCCTTTAAGCACTCAATCTCCCACCCAACCTTCTTTACCGTCAGCTAACCCAATCGAAAATTCATGTTCCGTAACGGAAAAGGTCTTTTGGAAACGCACGATATCTCGTCCAATAGAAAACACGGTCTCTTTACGAAAACAACAGACGAGAAACTATACCGGGGAGAAGTGAGGTTCGTCGCCTTGTTTTTAAGTCAGTTGACGCGTTGCACTTCGCTGAGTAAGTTTGTGTGACCGGTGGTCGCTCTACCGTCATCCGCTTTTTATCGCGCCGGCTCTCGTGGTACGGTATACATCATCTGGGTGGCTGAACGCCCGCCAACCGCGTCATCTCGATATCCCTTCTTTTATCAGCCACATTTTAATCAGAAACCGGCGTGTTCCCGCATTTATATAGTCTTGTTTTCCGGTTGCAGGTCGCATTCCAAGCTAAAGATACAACGCTTTTGTGCCACACAGCACCGCGCATCGCATGAACGACTTTTGTTAAAGTGACGAGGTGCGACGATCCATCCCTCTTTGCGTAAAATCTCTCCGGAAAAAAGCGGACTATCGAGAAAAATCGATCTTGAAGTAAGACTGAAAATTTCTTTTAGAAGCTAGCGAGAACATTTTTTTTTCCGGTGAAAAGTTTTTTTCCGTAAAACCATTGAAGTTGTTGAATTTTCGAGTGCTTCTTGCAATAGTTGTTTTCTTAAGCGTTTTTTGGGGGGATTAATTTTTCAGACTTTACGGGGTCATGGGATCTTTGAACGGTTATGAGATTTTATTAAGGGTGTTGGAGGTTATAAGGTTTATTATTGACTTTTTCACCACCGGATCTCTAGCAAAATATTATTATTATTTCACTGTAAGACAAGGAATATTTTCGGAGCCATGGGGACCCAAAGTGGGATTCTCCTTAGGTCAAGAGATTTTTGGAATGTCGATAGATTTTCCAACAAGCCGAAGTTTATTCGCCGTATATTTTTTCCAGGAATGAAGGAGTCCAAAGTGTCACAATAAGGCTATAAATTGCGCAGAACTACCTACGATAAACTATAAGTGTGAGAATGTAAGATTTTCGCCAAAGGTTGAGGTACTTACTCCAAAACGCACCTACATCATTAGGGTTATTTTACTTGTTAATCCAATATTCAAAAAATAAAAAGCCTACAAATAACATCGAACTTTCTGCCGAAACAAACAATTAGACTCTGAAATGCTCCAAAAAGTGATGTGTCTAACTAGAGGAATACCTGGAGATAAACAATGTCATCAGCGGTTAAACTGTCAAGAAAAACAAGTCACCCAATTGAAAGAGTGCTTACGCCAAAATAAACAAACAGTGCCTCCGCATGTTTCCAATCTGAGCCGTTGACCTCACGGCCAAAGTTCCACAGGCCCGTACCTCCATCAATTGTCCCCCCCCCCTCCTCCCAAATCGCGGAATGCAGTTGATAATGACCCGCCCCGTCAGCTCTCCAATCCAACTTTGTCTCCTACTGCTCTTTTTCGGCTCTTTAATCGGCCAACTTTTCAACAAGTTTGGGGGAAACCGCCAGCCGCTCTCTCTTCTCTCAAGTTACCTGCAATGACCCCAAACCCTGGCATACCCCACGGGGCACACAGACTCTCTACTGGCCCCTTGTAAGTGCTGCGCTCGGCAACATTGTTCAGAAGAACCTTGTGGGGCCTCATACGGAAAATAGATGTCTATTAGACGTGGGAACTTGGCTGCCTTGAGCTATACGAAGCGGCTTACGTCCAGTAACTGATCTTGAGGTAGCCAAACTACAAGAACACTATGTTTCAAAAGTGTTTAGATGTGTTAGATTAATGGTGAAACTGGAAACTGTTAGGTCAAATTGTCTTCTGCTACGATGCGCGCGCAGCCATGCCTGGCCACCTTGTCAGACTTGCTTCTGTTTCTTCCCCCCCCCTCTTTTTGTCACCTGGCAGTGTTCGTCCTGACCACTGACCCGCAAGATGTAACCTTACAATTAATACACGTATTGATTAAGACAAAGATGGTCTTCTTCGCTTCCACCTGATCCTGGACTCACAACAGAAACTAGCACTATGACATTCAATCAGCTGTCAACTGATATCTAGAACAATGCTGTGACGAAAGGTCGAGGGAACACCAATATATGCAAGCGGCTAAATTTCGCCAAAACCCAAGAACAGCCCCAAAAATAACGTCAGTCGTTATCCAGGCTTAACCCACTGCCGCCCAGCGACGCCGTTCGGAAACAGAAAAAAATATTTCAGAGGATCTTTTTAGTTTAGTATTGTCAATATTGAAAAAATATCACCCGTCTGGAAACTCGAAACTTAATAATTTAGGCATTTTCCACAGCTGAAAACGGCGTAATTTCATGGGGAAAATCTTTCGAATTTCCCATAAGCTAAATTTCACTCCAAATACTTTGGGCGGTTATGGGTTAATTTTAGAAAGCGTCCTACACTTGCGTCTTACGGTTGAGCCAAAGCTCTTTCTCACCCCTTCGGAACCCATAACTACAGGTTTGGTTGCCCTTGGCCAACCTCCCGCTCGCAAAATCTCAGTTCGAGCATGTAACACAGGCGCCATTTGCGGAAATCACAAGACACTCCGGCAAATGAAGCCATTTCCGCGATGGCTGCTCGTCTCCGATCAATTATTCACGGCGCCATGCCATTTTTACACTTAAATCACCCCTTCAGCGCGCTTTCCACGGTCAACTTCAGGCCTGAATAAACCACGAGGTCCTCGCTAAGTGTACTGCGCACTCCGTCGTGTGCTGCACCTTGCCTTACTTCCAAGGCCTGTTTGTTCTTTTTCTCCACCGCCGAAGAGCACCTGCCTTCTCTCATTAATCTTTTTTTTTTCGAAAAAAGAAAAGGCTGCGAGACCGGTTCTTGACTGATTAATATTAATAATAGTAGGCTAATTACGTACGACAGATGGTCCCTCATTTTCAGCTGAGAAAAAAAATAAAAAACAAACTTTTCTTAACGTTTGATCCGTAAAAATGCTGCAGATGTTCTTCATGATATGCAGTTGATCTCCAAAGTCACACTACCCTTGAAAGAAGACACGATTTTTCAACCTAAGATCCAATATTGCGTTAACCCATGACAACCCAAAGTCTTTGGAGTGAAATTTAGCTTGAGAGAAATTGAACGTAATTTTTCCATTGAAATTCACATATTTAAGCTTTGGAAAATGCCTATACAATTAAATTTAAGGTTTCCAGGAGGTTGATATTTTTCGAAACTGTGACAATATTAAACTGAAAAAAAATCCCCTATTTTTTTCTGTTTCCAAACGGCTTTGGTGGGAGGTAGTGGGTTAAAATTAGTCTTGGTATTATAAATATGACATTGAAGATCAATCGCAAAAAGCGACCGCTTTGATTCATCGCTTTTTCCGATAATTAAATAGGTCATTAATAAGCAACTCTTTCGGTGAAAAAGTTCGGGGCTATCGGACATTCCGCGTCACCGGAATTCTTTTAAGATGTCTGACTTGGAAAAGGGCGGGAAAAAGGCTGGAGACTTGAAGCAAACTTCTGCTACAGTAAGTTAAAACGTTATTTGTCATCCGAAATGTCCCCCATTTACGGCTCAGCCGTGGCAGCATTTTTCAGGGAGGCAGGTTAATGTTTTAACAGCCGTGAAGATGTTTAACTTTAGCTCTTCCGCGGCGCGCCGCTTGTTCTCGAGATTTATACATGGCCAACATTCTTGTCAACATTTACACAACTTCGCATTTTCACGTAAGGCCGAGAAAAAAACATCAAAAAAACAAGAAAAGGGACGGCGGGAAGAGAAATTAGGTAATGAAGAGTAGAGTGACACCGGCAGCTGGGGTTAAAAACTCTTTTCATAATGCGGGAAGTATTACTTCAAGCAGTTTCCCATAAAATGCAACTCAGGACCTAAACTCACTATAACCAGCCTAGGTCAACAAACCCAACTCTCACTCAAACTTCTAGTAATTTTATTTTAACTCACCTACCCAGACGTAACGTACCCTAAACTGTGCTGAGGAAAACCCATAGCACGTTAATGAATAAACCCAAATTTCCAATCAATTAAAAAGTCCAGTTTCCAATTAACATCGCAAACATTTCTTCCTATCCTTCGAACGGCCGTCGAAAACGTGCTTAGCGCTTCTTTCGCCAGTGGAGCAATCGCGCCCCTGCCACATAGGCAACCCCCCTCACGAGGCCGCACTCCGGGTTGCCCCCTGCGCTTATACGCCAGCGCAGCACCCGTTCTCTTTTCTCGCTCGCCGAACACTTTTTCTGGCGCCAAAAAGCTCGCTCCGTCTCTTTCTCGCCGCTGCGGCAACCGCAACTTCTGTTTGCCAATTAGAAGCGACAACGGGGCAATTTTGCTTCTTTCGTGATAAGAACACAATGCGACGCAAGGCGCAGAGAGGGGGGGCTCATCACGTGCTGATGCCCCCCTCCCACACGCCCCCCGCGAATATGGGGCAGCTGGACCCTCCAATTCATCTGCTTCTCACCCACGATTTACCTCCCCTTCATTTATTTTTATGCACTACTGTTTAAGGTTATACGTATAGGTCATGCGAGGGCTTGTTCCCTTTCTACCCGTTAAGGCCCTTCCGAACACCCGCTGTAATTACTTGAAGGTAGCATAAAACTACCAGTAACGTGATGTAAATCATTTCCGATTCAATTGATTAAATTAAAAACCTCCTTTTTATGCAACTTATTACAAACAATTTTGAAGTAAACTCGGAACCCGCTCAATTGATCAAATTAAAAACCTCCTTTTTATGCAACTTATTAAAAACAATTTTGAAGTAAATTCGGAACATGTATCATTTAAAAGGGTAGCTCTCATAGTGGAAGGAATAAAATTCCTAAGCTTCGGGCCCAAATCGCCCGAATAGTGCTGTGGAAGCGCAGCGCCGAGCTTACAAGTACGTAAGTGCTTTGTCACGAGGTGAACATAAGTGTTGCGCACCGCTTCCACTACCCGCTGATTGTTCCTCTAGAGAAGAGCAAGTTTCGTCCAAGGAGCGCTTTACACCGCCGCCGTTCAGCGCGGTAAGCAGAATAGCAGCTAAGCCGGTAGCTTAAGCCGCTGTCAGCATCCGGTGAAAAACGGTGCCTTCCAAGGGGCGGCGCACGGCGCCGCGACAAAAATTCGAATAAATAAGGATTTCCAAGAAAACCGCAAAAATGCACAAATAGTACTTATAAAAGTTATATCCAAAAAATATGGAACTCTCGCCACAGTGCTAACCTATTTCAGCTGATTTGAACTTTCTTCCTTGAGTAAATTGCCAAAATATCCAATTTTGAAAAAACCGTTAGACCAAAATTTACACACAAAAAAAAAGTTGTTCTGAAACGCATATAGAACATTTTAAAAAGACAATTTTAATTAAACGCAGTTTAATTCGGTATTTTGAGGCACCGATTTTGAACAGTTAAAAAAGACAATTTGGTGCAATAAAGGTCGATTTTGTTTTGAAACACTGATTTTAAACGAAAAAAGCAGGCGTACGGTAAAATAAAACAAAAAAAATATGTGAAACATTCTGAAAATAAAAAAGTTTTAGTTCACAAAGTCAAAATTTAGTAAATCGCGGTTAGGTGAGGTTAGAGGAGGTGCGATGAGGTAAGGGTAGACGTGAGGGTAGAGGTGGGGGTGGAGGTGGGGGTGGAGGTGAGGGTGGAGGTGAGGGTGGAGGTGAGGGTGGAGGTGAGGGTGGAGGTGA
>Ga0058701_10001144_pt1 | contig 18452 bp, 9 predicted proteins | sample AgamicOrMae_FD_97039 | JGI IMG/M metagenome (GOLD analysis project Ga0058701, IMG submission 97039) | Agave microbial communities from Guanajuato, Mexico - Or.Ma.e | ecosystem: Host-associated > Plants > Phyllosphere > Phylloplane/Leaf | place: Guanajuato, Mexico | collected 2012-06-04
ATAAATGAGCCTTAAAAATTCGTCTGGAAAATGTGTATTAGTCTGGAAAAAAATATCTGGGAAATCATTTTTGGTCAGGGAAAAGTCAGGGAAAATTGTCGCGGCCCTTCAGCGGCCACCCTGGTTTAGGTTGTGGAGTGATGAATTCTTCCTCATTTAAGCTGATTTTTCTTGTAGGTATAAACCCGTCGAATTGAAGTATGTGATAGCACCTATTCGCGAGAAGTTCGAAACTTTGTTCCGTAGTCTATTCGATATCGAGGAAAACTCAAAATTTCTCGGACACATCGCGGTAAGTCAACTCCTTGAATTTCATTTCATTACTTGTCAGTGGTGCTGTTTGGAAGTGGAAATGTGTTGGAAGATCGTTTTCTCAGTTTCTCTCATACCAATTCTTGTCCTGCCTTTTCTCAGACCTGTGTGAGCCAGAGCAGATGGTCCGTTCTGATAAGTCTGATGAAGCATAGCTGTACTGCGGCGTTGAAACGTCTCAACACTAAGCCACCCGCCCCTCCGAAAGCGAAAAAGGGAAGGAAGAGGGACTTTGAAGTTAACGAAAACAACGACATCGACAAACCCGTGGAAAGCGTCCGCAAAGAATGGATCGAAATGTCGGAAAAGGTGCACCATCTGGAGTGCCAGCTGAAAAACACCGAAAGCCCCGTTGCCTTCTCGTTTGTCGAGGGCAGTCTTGTCAGAGCGCTTCGTGAAGGTCAGTGTTATCCAGTCAAATACAAGACGTGAAATGCAGCATTTTTGCGTGGAAAACTCAGAAAGTTTCCTTCGTCTGTAAAAGTTTTCTTTTATTTTTAAAAAGTAGGATATTGTAAGCTACGCTTCTTGGAATGAAGTAAACTTAAGCAAGACATTTTGCAACCCGTGGTTGACTCAAAGCCCTGAAAAATAGAGAGGTGCAAATGAAATGCATGGCCGCCAAGTTCTGCTCCAATAACTCACGTTGGGCCTTTCATGGCGGCTCCCATTGGAGGGACCATCTTTCGCGCCTCCCTACTTTTCAGGGCTTTTAGTATGCCGTAAATCAAGGTTAACTTAAGTATGCCCCATAACGTAGGTCAACTTAAGTATGCCGTAAACGTAGCTCAACTTCTGCCGTAAGCCTAGGTTACTTTAAGACAGGTTATTTGTAAACCGGAATCAGGTCAAGCTCATTATTTTGCCAATTGAGGTTAATTTGAGATGAAGTATTGGTTGGAAGAAGTGTTATTTAAGTTGGTATTTATTGTAAAAGTCACCAATGCGTGGTCTAAATCTTTTTTTTTTTAATCCTGAAATGTTCTTTTCTCCAATATAGGAAAATCAGGGACCGACCTTTTAACCAGCGAACAATAAACATTTTAAAACGGTTCCTAACCTATTCGAAATTTGTCTTTACATCAGGTTACTGGGTTCTCCTCGACGAGATCAACCTCGCCACAGCGGAGACTCTCCAATGTCTCTCAGGTTTACTAGAGGGCTCTTCCGGCTCTCTATCGCTCTTGGAGCGCGGAGACCGTGACTCTCTTTTGAGGCACAGCAACTTCCGGATGTTCGCCGCGATGAACCCGGCGACCAACGTCGGCAAAAAGGAACTTCCTCCAGGAATCCGCAACAGATTCACCGAGTTCTTTGTGGATGAGCTTACCGACAAGCAAGACTTGCTGCTTCTCTGCAGCAAGTACCTCAATCCTTTGGCCTTGCCCGCGTCCCTTTTGGACTCCGTAGTCCGCTTTTACGTGAATATCCGCAAAGAGGCGAGTAAATCTCTGATGGACGGAATTGGGGACAGGCCACACTACAGTCTGCGGACCTTCTGCAGGGCGCTGCAAGTCGCGGCGGGAAATCCTTGCCAAGCTGCCAGGAGGTCGCTGTACGAAGGACTCTTGCTCAGTTTCCTTACCCAGTTAGACGGCAATTCTCGGCCTCTTGTTGAGAAGCTTCTTTCAAGGTTAGTAGCAGTTTTACAAAAAATACAAAAAGAGTTCCACATTTATCCGATTTTCTTGAAACTGTCAGGACTTCTGGGTAGCGGTATGGAAAGATACGTAAGCGCAAAAATTGCTGCCGAAATTAATTTTTAACCACCTTAAAAATAAAACATCGTTAAAAATTGATTTTTTTAAAAAATAATTCAAAATCAATTATCATTCCTTGTAGAACATCATAGTGTAGCGTTTGAGACACAAATTTTAAGAGTTTTGCGATATTTTCAGCCGTTTTCAAGATATGGCACGTTTTCCTTAAAAAAAAACAAAAAACTTTTGATTAATTTTTAACGCTACTTTTAAACAAATTTCGACAGCAAGTTTTCGGCTGGGGACCTTTTCATACCACTATCTGAAAGATCTGAAAATTTCACGAAAGTCGGAGGCGGCAAGTTTCGGGAAGCGAGAAGGAGAACATTGTCCATTGTTAGGACGACTTTTTTTGTCTACCAGCGCTCTTATCGGGAAAGGCGGTGAGACCTCTAAGAACCTGCTGCACTGCCCTCTAACGGACGTCAAACAAACCCAGAAATGCGTCATGATCGAAGGCTACCCTGTCGTTCAAGGAATAGAAGAGCCCAAAGTCCCTGAGAAGTACATCCTGACTCCAACTGTTCGGCGGAACCTGAAAGATCTGGTGCGGGTCGTTTCGTTGGCGAGGTTGCCTGTCCTGCTCCAAGGAGAAACTTCAGTTGGCAAGACTAGTTTGATCAAGTATTTGGCGGAATCTTCGGGCAACCGATGCGTCCGCATCAACAACCACGAACACACGGATCTGCAGGAGTACATAGGATGTTACGCTGCCGACGAGCAAGGCAAACTTACCTTCAAAGAAGGTGAGTAGTAAGTGGAAATTTTTGAGTGCTCTTACCCAGCCCAAAATTCCGACAGGATTTCCGATCAGAAATTTTGATAAAAAATGATAGGATCCGATCGGAAAGTGGACAGAAATCCGACGGGAAATCCGATCGGAAATAAAATCCGATCAGAAAGTTAATCGGAAATAAGATCCGATCGGATTTCTGATGGGAAATCCGATAGTTCCGATCGGAATTCCACTTTCCGACCGGAAATTTCTATCGTATCTATCGGAAATTAGGGCTGGGTTATCTTCTTGATCAGAACCTTGCGCCCAAGTCAAGTTGGGTGTCCAACGGGGAATTTAGTAAAATGTTGTTAACTAAGGAAATCTGGGAAATCCAAAGGCCTGAAAAGTACTGGAAAAATCATGGACTTTCATTACCGGCAATTCCGAGAAAAGTGTCTGAAAGACACTTTCCGTGGTAAAAGATTTTCCTATAAGATTTATATATTCTATAAATCTTTGAATAGCTGTACATATCAATGGGCCGCTAGCTCTCTTTGGGCCCTTTGGTTTGAATTGAAACGAGTACCATCTGTTTAGAGAGCTGTTCAGTGCGTGAACGATTTTAAAATGTTCATCCCGGAAGATGGCGGAGTTTCAATCCGAAAGCTCGCTCATCTCATTCGGCGAAAATCGCACTTTTTAATTCGTATTTTCGGGGCGTACAATCAAATTATGAAGCACCCGGCTACGTTTTTATTCTTGTTTAGTATCCCTCGATAAATTTCAATCATAATAACTTGAAAATTTAAAAAAAAAAAAATCGGCCAAAAATCGAAAAAAGCAAGGGGTACCCCTAGCTTTTTCCCGATTTTTATAGCCATACCCAAATGGAAGAAGTTGTTGTAATGATTCTATTCTATGAGGTTACAAGTAGGCCCTGGAAATTTGTTGAGAAGACTTTCGAAATTGAAGGATTTTTTTCCTTGAAAATTGAAGGATTTTTTTCCATCGATTTGAGTGGCAACCCTGGTAAAGAACTCAAAAATTTGTTAATTTTTTTTACAGGTGTTCTTGTCGAGGCTATGCGGAAGGGATATTGGATTATCCTCGACGAGTTAAACTTGGCTCCAAGCGATGTTTTAGAAGCCTTGAATCGTGTCTTGGATGATAACAGAGAACTCTTCGTCACTGAGACGCAAGAGACCATCAAAGCCCATCCCAACTTCATGCTCTTCGGCACGCAGAACCCCCCTGGACGCTACGGTGGACGAAAGGTAAGCACTTGCTCAACAACTGCTGCTAGAGTCAAATATCCACTGAGAATACAAGGGAGCCTCATAAGGAGAGAGGCGACTTATTCCCGCGGTGTGCGCTGATTCGTGGGATGCATAAAACCAGCACTGCTGATTGGTGGGATGTAGGGGTGATGTTGCGGTTGACGCGTCTCACCCTGTGAGACTCTCCAGAACATCGTAGACCACGTAAACATCCCTGGAAAACCACTGTGGGAAAAATTTTGCCTCTCATCGCCTCTTTCTCTTTCCCGCGTCAGAGCTCGAAGAGTGCTGTATATGTTTGTTTATCAAAAATTAATGTTATGTGTCGGCTTAAAATTTTGTTTAATAGCAATTGGGAAACTAATGAAATGTTCTTCCAAGGCAACATTAGAGTCGATTTTTTTTTTAGGTCAGTTTTGCTCGCGCGCCTTGTACGAGTATGCTTGTAAATCTGAACGCACGTCTTTAAGGGCCAATGTATATTGAATGGGAATTTGCGTGCGAATAGATATTTTTGTTTTATTGGAAGGAAGTGGCTATTCGCCCACCAGCCCCATATATAATGTATTAGGTTGCGTTCCGTGCGCTCAAGCTCCCATTTAAAATGCATTACGTGCGTTCAAGTCTCCATGTATTTTCGCCGATGGGCGAATAGCCACGACCCTATCGGAAATAGATAAATTGTTTATGTTTAATTTTTTGAGGGTATCAAAGAGAGGCTTACTGAGGTGACGAGCATAATTTTTCAAAAATGTATTCCGAATGTTTTTGAAATTTTACAGGTGCTTTCCAGAGCTTTCAGAAATCGATTCGTTGAGTTCCACTTGGAAGATATTCCACAAGCAGAGCTGGAAACGATTTTGCATCAAAGATGTGATATGCCTCTGTCGTACTGTAAGAAGTTGGTGGCCGTCATGTACGACCTTCAGGTAAGCGTTTCTCATCCACTTAAATGCATACTGATGTCTCCTATTTGCCTTTGATAATATCGCCGTTGTTTTGTAGCGTCATCGAACGAACAGCGCAGCGTTTGCTGGCAAAGAGGGTTTCATCGCGCTTCGTGATTTGTTCCGATGGGGAGAGCGATATCGCTTGGCTCACTACAAACAGACTGCGGGGAAGTTCTACGACTGGGACCAGCACATCGCTGACGAAGGTACACTGTTCTGTGACATCCCTTTTTGGATACACGGACTTATCAAAATGCATTGATTAATGTAATCTATTCGTCAAATTATTGAGTTGGCTATACTCGCTTATCAAAATGCATCGACCTAACCAACGTCTTAAAAATTAAAAGTTTTGCTTTATTTTTATGGTGTTTTAGGTTTTTTACTCCTGGCTGGACGAGTGCGTTTGGAGGAGGAAAAGAAGGTCATAATCGAAATCCTTCAAAAGCACATCAAAAGGAATGTTTCGATGAAGAAGTTGTTTACGTGTAAGTATCCAAAGCAAACTGAATGAAGTTATGTTTTCGATATGATGGGAAGCGGGAAATTTTGCGACATTTAGCTGACGCTGTCGGCATTGATATTTCAGGTTGTCACGTTGAACTTTGGTCAGTAGACGTCCTTTATAGAAGACTTGTGTATCTCCGGACTCCCGTATCATTGAATATCCTTAGAGGAATACTTTCGTATTGTAGGATCTGCTTGTCGTAAAATTTCTGTATCGGAGAACTTCTTAGTCCGTCTGTCCTTGTTGGAGAACTCTCGTATAGGAGAACTTCCGTACCGGGAAATTCCCTACCGGAAAACTTCCACATCGTAGAACTGCCATATGGTAGAACTAACGTATTGGAGAACGTTTGTTTTAGAGAACTTCTTTATTGGAGAATGTTTGTTTTAGAGAACTTCCGCGTTGGAGAACTTCTTTTTCAGTCTGTCTTTGTCGGAAAACTTCTGTCTGTCCCCATCGTAAAACTTCCCTGTTAGAGCTCCTCCTCAAGGGAATACCTCTCTGTCGGAGGATTTCCCTGTAGGAGCATTTCTTCATCAGAAAACTTCAATATAACTTTAATATCCGTTGCAGTAAATGAAGAGACGTCCACCGTTACTCGACATATTCTGGAGCATTTTCTCCAGAATACACCTTCTGGCTTCCAGCACATCGTGTGGACTTCCAATATGCGCCAGCTGGCTGTGCTCCTCGGTAAGTCTTCTTTCTTTGATCTCTTTATTCCAAAAGTCTTGTGCGCTTAGCTTATGATTTCTCGTACTTTCAGGCAAGGCTTGCGAGTTCAAAGAACCCGTCCTCTTAGTGGGGGAGACAGGCTGCGGCAAAACCACCATTTGCCAGTACCTTGCCGCTTCTCTGAGTAAAACACTCAACATCGTCAACTGTCACATGCATTCGGAAAGCGCTGACTTTTTGGGAGGTCTGCGTCCAGTCCGAGATCACAGTGCTGTGAGTGTACACGAATTTTTCATCCTTTTCTAAAATTTGGAACAAGACTAGTCGCCTCACGCCATAACGTTATTCATCTCCACTTTTTCGCTGTTTTATATCTTATACCACATCGGCATTCTTTTCATAGCGGAAGTTTCTCATTCTACACAATCGCATGTTTGTGAAGAAAAATGGTTAAGTTACCACACCTGTTAGTGACGCGCGTCAACGGTTAGTCGAAGTTATTTTACGGGAAGCCGTTATCCCGTGTTGACTGATTCTTTTCGAAGTGTTCTGACGTAAAATCAAACCTATTCAAGGAGGTGAAAAAAATAAATTATAACGCAGATGATACGTTTTTTTCTCTCTCTGACAACAGGATTCTCAAAAGCTGTTCGAATGGGTGGATGGCCCGTTAATCAGAAGCATGGAATCAGGGGGACTTTTCCTCGCCGACGAAATCTCCTTGGCGGAAGACAGCGTGCTAGAAAGACTCAACTCCCTGCTAGGTAGGGAAATGGAATGGGTAGGCAACCACAGCTCAACTTATGGTGGCTACATTGTAAAGTGAAGAGGGTGGATTTTCCACCTTTTGGGCTCCACCTGTCGTCGCCAAGCCGAGCGGAGTGATACTGGAGCGAGGCACAAGCAAATCTAACTTAATCTAGGTTAACTGAAACGGTAATCAAGATTTATGCCGCTTCAGAGCAGGCAATGAGTCACTTTTGTCACTCGAAATTTCTGTCTCTATTTTTGTCATTTTCCTGTAAATTTTGTCACTTTTTCCCATTTTTTAAAAAATTTACTTCAGTCTTATTCATTAAGATATTGTATCGCGTGGATCGATAATGTTCTGATACGATCGCTGATTCGCGGTCTGCCCTCGCGCAGGAGAGCATTGTAAGTTACGCCTTCCGATCTAAACCTCCCGGCTGTGAACCGCCCCTTCTCCCGGTCGTTTATAATCAACAAATTAAGCAATAGACATCAGTTCTAACCAGTTTTAATTTCCCTGAACAAGATCCAATCGTCAAACATAAACGAATAAAAAAACAACAACAAAAAAACTTGGGTCAAAAACTTAATAAAAAATCCAGGGGCACCCCTTGCCTTTTTAAAAAAAAAATTCAACGCAATTTTCGGGGGGGATCTTTCTTTTTTGACCACGGTTGAAAGTGATGAAGGTAAACTAAAAAAATGGTTCAAACCGTGTCGTCTATTGCCCACTTTGTCGTCATTTCATTACTAAAGTGGAATGTTAAATTCCTACCCCAGAATCGTCTTACACATGTTTCAGCTTTCCTGAGAGTTCTTGTTCTCAAATGTTCTGTTAGCGGGGGTTTTTATATCGCAGGTATATTTTTTCTGAGCAATATATACTTAAGGATACTCTTTCACTAAGGGTCATATGAAGATAAATGTAGAAAAGTGGTTTCTTGGTTTTCCTTACGTCAAGGTGTGTCTGAAACGCTTTTAAAAAAGTGTTTTCACCGATCTATTTTTTGAAAAAAATGGTCAGGGGAAGTTAAAAAAATACACGTGCTCTTATGGTGGAGCGGAATTATGGCTCAAATTATAAGGGTTTTTTTCTTTTTCGAGGTGGGCCGAATAAACTCATCCTCTTAATAAACTACATGTACGTAAATCTTCCTCGAGTAAACCTATGTAGAAGAAAAAAAGGATGGGTCACCATGAAATAACAGAGGAATCGGTAGGTTTTAGCTTTCATTTGGTTCAGATTCTGCCAAATTAGCGTTTTAGAGTGATTTTGAAGCTCCTAAACCAACATGAAATCACCATGATTTGACTAATAAAGTTGAAATAAGGAAAATATAGACCTTCCTTAGCACTACGAAAAATTTACGTGGGATTTGGAGCAACTTTTTTTACCCGTCCCGCGGATCGGGCCGGCCGCAGAAGAGTATCCTTAAGTATTGCCCTAACAGCGAGGCTTGTCGGAAGCCACCGAGCGGAGTAGTAGAACAGGAAAGCACAAGGACTGTGACCTAACCTGAAATAACCTAAAGGTTACTTTAGGATAACCCAAAGTAACCCGGTATAACCTTACTTATCCTATGCTGTGGTACATGAAAAATGATGAGAAAGGAAGCCCGAGCGAAGCACCGGAGGTAGCTAATTCAATCTTTCAAAATATCAGTGTTGTAGCCGTAAATTTTTCATTTTCAGAACCGGAGCGGACGCTTCTTCTGGCCGAGAAGGGGACCGGTGCAGACGGCCATTCGGAGGAGATCAAAGCTGCCGAAGGCTTCCACTTCATCGGAACAATGAACCCGGGAGGAGACTACGGCAAGAAAGAACTGTCGCCTGCTTTGAGGAACCGTTTCACTGAGATCTGGTGCGAACCTTGTATGGAACGCAAAGACCTTGTCGCGGTTGTCCAACATAACCTCACTTCCGGCCTGGCTTTCGGAGGGACTAGCATAGCTCCCGTCCTCGTCGACTTTTTGGAGTGGTTCGGCTCGACCGAGATGGCGAAGAAAGTGCCCATCAGCATGCGAGATGTTTTGACGTGGGTCCATTTCATTAATGTGTCCACCCAACCGGAAGTCGGCCTGCCCGCCGAAAAAGCTTACATTCACGGAGCGTGTCTAACTTTCCTTGACAGTTTCGGTTCCGGGTTGACTAGCGTTCTGAATTCCTCGAGTCTCCTCGAACTTCGCTCCTCCGTTCTGAGATTCCTGATCGATCAGATCAAGTCGACCGAGATCAGTGTCGACTCGTTTGAGGAGATACTCGGACGGACTGAGATTGTCGCGAATAGGTTCGGAGTCCAGCCGTTTTTCATCGATATGGGTGAAGAAGCTGTGCCGTCCAGTGAAGACTTCCATTTTTCCGCGCCCACGACGCATTCGAATCTGACGAGACTGTTGCGTGGAATGCAACTCGACAAGGCGCTTTTGCTAGAAGGCAGTCCTGGAGTCGGAAAGACCAGCCTTGTGACTGCTCTCGCTCGAGCCTCGGGTCACCGCCTTGTGAGAATCAACCTCTCGGACCAAACAGACGTTTCTGATTTGTTCGGAGCCGATCTACCCGTAGAAGGAGGTAGCGGAGGCGAGTTTGCATGGAGAGATGGCCCGTTCCTGCAGGCTCTTCGCGCCGGTCACTGGATCCTTCTAGACGAACTGAACCTCGCTTCGCAGTCAGTGCTAGAAGGCCTGAACGCCGTATTGGACCACAGAGGCGATTTGTTCATCCCTGAATTAGGGCAAACATTCCATGTCCGCCCCGGGAAGACCCGAATTTTCGGCTGCCAGAATCCGCTGAGCCAAGGTGGCGCCCGCAAAGGCCTACCCAAGTCTTTCCTGAACAGATTCACACAGGTTTTCATGGACACACTGACCGATGCGGACCTGGAATTCATCTGTGTGTCGCAGTTTCCAGAAATCCCCAAGGAGGTGATCAGCCGCATGGTGGCGTTCAACGGCCGCGTCGCTAGAGAAACCGGCCCGGCGGGAAGTTGGGCCAGTCGCGGCTCGCCCTGGGAGTTCAATCTTCGCGACATCACCCGTTGGTGTCAAGCTACTTTGGACGGATCGACGAACAGAGACCTTAACCCAGGAAGGTTCGTCCAGCTGATCTACGTAGACCGTATGAGAACGTCAGAAGACAAGGAAAATATGAAAAATTTGTACGAGGAAATCTTTGGAGAAGAATGGCCCCTCCGGAAAGACTCTCCCGTTCTCCACGTGACTCCCAACAAAGTGTTCATCGGAGACGTCGCCCTCAAGCGCGTCGCCGCAGTCGGCGAATCTTCTCTCGGTTCTTCCTCCTCACTCTTCGTTCTTCACAGGCAGCTTGCGGCTCTTCACTCCATCGCAACATGTGTCTCTCTCAACTGGATGTCCATTCTAGTGGGTTCCAGCGGCTGCGGGAAGTCGAGCGTTGTTCGGTTGCTCGCCCAGCTCACAGGCAAGGAACTCCGCACGCTTTCGGTGAATTCAGCCATGGACACAACCGAAATCCTCGGCGGTTTTGAGCAAGTCGATTACACTCGGCACCTCGACGAAATAGCTAGCAAAGTCGAGCGGTTACTACTCGAGTCAGTCCGACGTTTGATGCTGGCGAAACGCGAAAACGACGTCAAGAAACTACTGTCTTTCCTGGCGGAAAGCGTCCGTGAGCCTCAAGAAGAAAAGCCGGCGAGGAAATTCGCGCAGCGAACGAACATTCTCAAGGAAATTCTGGCCACGATTCCGGAAGAAGCACTCGCTGATGCTGCGGTAATATCGCAGCTGAAGAGCCGGCTGGACACGGTAGCGAAAAATGTCTTGAAAGACGAAAGTCTAAACGCAGGCGGGAGATTCGAATGGATCGACAGTGTGTTAGTGAAGAGTTTAGTGGATGGGTGCTGGCTGCTCGTCGATAATGTGAATCTGTGTAGTGCGACGGTTCTGGATAGGTTAAACGGACTGCTAGAGCCGCAGGGAGTTTTGACTATCGGCGAGAGGGGAGTCGGGGTTGACGGAGAGCTTATTACTATCACACCGCACCCGGATTTCCGACTGTTTTTGACGATGGATTCGAGACGAGGCGAGATCTCAAGAGCTATGAGAAATCGAGGCGTCGAGATCTTTTTGCTGGATCCCAACGATGTTGAAGGAGATCTGGAGGCACTGGACAGAGCGGCACTTTTGAATTTCGTCGGACTGAAAGACGCCCAGCAACAGTCAGCCTTAGTGAAAGTGCATGAAGTTATGGTTTCTGCAGTCACAGGCCCGGACTCTCCTGGAGTGACTGAACTCCTTCAAGCAGCCTCTCTTGTAGCGCAAGCCCAACAGCATGGCGTCAACTTCCGGGACGGTTTTCTCAACGCCTGCAAGAACGTCTACATCCGGTCAAGAATTTCGGATTCTCCTGCTGCTCGTCGTGAGCTGTTAAATGTTCTCGAAGATGCCCTCAAATCTACAGAGGAAATATTTAAGACTGACATGACTGTGTTCAGCAAACTCAGCAGTTTGGGCAGAGTGAATACAGCTGATCTGTGGATGGATTCGGTTCTGACAGAGATGAAACAGCGGAGTTCTGTGCTGTTATCACTCTTGCAAGCAAGTGAGACAGAGTTGAAGAACGTGAATAAAATGTTGGGCTGCGTAACCGGCGATAGTAGATCGGATATAAGACGTCAATTGATGTTCGTCTTCTACGCCATGAGCTCTCCGGCTGAATTGCTGATTAGTCACCAATGGCTGACGGAAATGATCGAAGACGAATGTCTTTTAAGGTTATCGTCAGCGCTGAACGATTGTTTGAAAGCGTCCGCCCTTCCTGCGAGTCATCTTCCATGGGATCGTAGATGGCTACCCGACGTCTCTCAAGAGAATCCAGGCGTGAATCGAATCGCTTCTCTCTTGTTATTCACCGCAATGATCACTTTGCAAGATATCGACAAGGCTGTGATGAAGTCCTACTCCGTCTTGAAATACTCACAGGCGGTTTCGAAAAAAAGTCTCACAGACGATCTAACGTCTGAGGGCGTCGTTCTCGAACTCGCTCCATTGCTCGAAGAAATCGACAAAACCCTATGGAAACTATTGAAATCAAAAGTCCAGATCTCAGATGAGCAATACTGGAAACTGCGTACTGCTTTCTTGTGGCGTCTTCGTTTGTGGAATTACGCCAACTCGACTGTGCTGTCGTCAGACCCAACCGCGTTAGAGGACATAGTCAGAATGACGCGAGTTTACGTTCGCTGGGTTCTCAAAAGAACTGTTTCACTCATCAGAGAACTGACTCCTTCAAAAGACTTCAAGTCCTTGGACAAGGCGGTGCGGAATATCGGTAGCCACGTCCAATACGACGGCAGTTCCCTGAATCGCATTGTCAAGAGAATGAGGACAAAAGCTGTGTACCCTCTTCCTTATTACTCCGAGCAACAGGTCACCTCGTTCGAAGAAGCCGCCTCGCTAAACCAGACTCTGGGTTTATGGGAAACCGGTTATTCCGCCACGGCTATTGACGTCTTATTCAAGAAATTGAGAAAAATCCTCTCGTCAGACGGACGGCAAGCCTGGGATACTCTGACAGACGTGTATCTCCTGCTGAGCTCAAACGGGGACTACTCAGCTGCTAAAGATCATCTCGATAAAGTTAAGAAACTCCTAGCGGACGGTGAAGTCACCAGTTCTGAGGAAGATCCCGACACGGCTTTCGGAAAGCTGGACTGGAATCAATGCGATCAGTGGCCGCTGCTCGAGTTCATAACCGTCAGGTTAGGAGCATCGTTACGTTCTGCTCTTTCTTCGAAATCCGCAGATGCGGAGCGGATTTCTAACAACTTAGTTTCAATGCTGTTTCATCTGAAGACGGGTCCGCCTGCTTTGATTGGTGGACTAAAACATCTGGTCCAACACGATTGGTCGAGCCACATGTTCCTTCCGTGGGACGTTAAGAAGAACCTGACTCTGCTTCTACAACACGAAGCGGATGTCCCTACTCTGCAGTGTCCTTATTTGTGGATCGGACTGTCCAACGATCCGGTCGCTGTAGTAAACAGTCACAAAGAATCGGATGTTCAATTAGAAGGAAGTCTGCCTTTACATTGCCCTGTGTTGTCGAGATGTGTGAGTGCGCTCTTGTTCAGGAATAACTCCGACCTGTCAGATCCCCTGGTCGTAATTCCTTTGAAAGATCACGAAAGACACCGAAAGAAGCTCGGGCAGATTCAGTCCATCCTGTGGAGAAATAGTGAAGCACTATCGCAACCTGATTTCAACTACCTCACTAACGAAGCGTCATCTGCGACTCACCTGTTTATGGACTTAGTTGACCGCGTTGAATCAGCTTTGAATATCCCGCCATCTGAAAAACCGCTGAGAAGTAGAGTAGAGGAACTTTGCGGACGTCTCGTCTCAATGGATTCGTCGCCTGAAATGAAGCAGTTCGTCAGCGCGCTTTCCGAGGCTTCCGAAATCGCTGAGCAGCTGAGATCTGGCGTTGAGAGGACTAACCTCATGAGTGTCGGACGAGCGTGGGTACTAGTCGGCGCTATGGAAACTAGGATGTTCATCTCTCTTGGATTTGTTGACCCCGCTTTCAAACAAGTGCTTAAGCTTGGCAACATCGAAGAAGAAATTTCGGAGACCCGGAAAGAGTTGCATGCATATACGCTCACCTTGAAAGTGAAAGGGCTTCCGTCGGAAGAGTTCTCGGCGACTCTTCACCCTTATGTGGCAGCTCTTCACTCCAACTTAAAGCTACTGGAGGAAAAGCGCGCCAAAGTTTTGAAAGGATGCGTTACCCCGCAGAGGCCCGAAGTTTCACTCTTCAGTTTGTTGTCGCGCGAAATCAAAAATTACGGAACCAGTATCGGCGCCTTCTCGACAATCCACAGCCTGCTGGAACGCGCCTTGTTGGCTCATGATAATATTGGCGGGAACATTCAAGATATTGACACACTTCTCCTAGAGCTGAGCACTTGGGATCAGTCTCAATGTAGGTTCCAAAGGATTCTCACTGAAAGATTTTTGAAGTGGTATCCGGACATGGTGCAGCCATTAATCGCTGCGAGCGTCTACTTACGTCATGGTATGAAGTTCTTGAAGGATTCCTTGTTCAAAGCGCAGAACTCTTCGAAATTAAAAGATTTAAACGAGACTATACGCATTTTAGTTCAGTTCCCAAGAGTGAGCACCTCACCGCTGTCAGTCGTCCACACTTTGACGTCTGCGTCCTCTGCACGTCTTCTAGGAATTTCAGGCTCTGAAGGAGAAGAGATCGGACTGAAACCTTGTTCGATCGAACCGAAAAAGGAACTGTACCGTCTGCTGAAATCGGCTTTGATGGAAGTCAACAACGTGGTTATTTCGACGGGAACCCTTGGACGAGGAAGTTCTGAGGAGTGGGAACTCCTTCAAGTAATCCTCCAACAGTTTGTGTCGATTTGGCAGAAGCAAGAGGAAGAGCGGCGCGTCAAAGAGCTTCAAGAAGAGAGTTTGTACAAATCAAAGGGCGCGCTGAGAGGTGATACTCTGTCGGAGGAGGAGGAGATCGCGCAAGGTCTAGCTGAGAATTTCCCTTCCCAACGAGGAGAGGATTTCGGCGACATTGAGGCGACCGCGTCTTTGGAAGATGAAAACCCGCAGCCGATGAAAGCAAGCAAAGAAATGGCAGGGATGCTTACCAAGGAAGACGCCGCGCAGTTGTGCCAACTGCACACTGCACTCGTGTTACGTTACACCCATTCTCCATGGATGCGGGCTCTGAAAGGAGGCACCGTTGATTTTATTACTCCATGGTTGGAGAGGAGCTCCGCTGCTGCTCGTTTGCTGAATATCCACTGCCGCGCGATGGACGATTCGACCGATGAGGAGCTGAGTGCGAGTTTTGCGTTGGCAGCTGCGGCGGTCTTAGATGCTCAGCGGCCCACCGAGTCCCAGCGAATCATCTGCCGAAGCAAAAGCGGCGAATACGACTTCTACCACGATGCCTGCGTAGACGAAGTGCAACAGTGCGCCGTTGTTCTGAAGCAGGTGGAAGAACGAGTGGCGGAACTGAGAGCGGAGTGGCCGGAACATCCTACCTTGAAGACGATTCTAGTTGTTGCGGAACGCATCAAGGCGTTCCCGCTGAGCAGTCCCGTCTCGCGGTTCCTCACTGGTTTGGAGATACTGCTGGGGAAACTGCAAGAATGGGAGGAGAACGCTCACAAAGGTGTCAGTTTAGCTGTTTACTCCAAGGCTGTGACTGAGTTGATCTTCCAGTGGCGTCGGTTGGAGCTGACTTGCTGGAAAGGTTGTCTGGACGCGGCTGCTCGCCGGATCCAGAACTCTGCGTCTCGCTGGTGGTTCCACCTGTACTCGCTGGTGGATGGTTACGTCTCTGGAAGTATTTCTACTCCGAGGGAGTTGCTGACTTCGCTGGAACGGTTCATGGAAGAAGCGCCTCTGGGAGAATTCCACTCAAGATTACAGCTACTCCTCGCGTTCCATTGCCACAGCCTTCACTTAACTCCATCCGACCGACAGAACGAGCTCGCAGCTATGCTATGGAATCTGCACAGCTTCTATTCGCTCTTCAGCGACGCCGTCAAGTCGAAGATTAGCGAACTCAGATCGCCAATCGAAAAGAAGATTAAGGGATTCGTCAAAATCGCCCGATGGAATGACATTAGCTTCTGGGCAGTCAAAGAAGCCGTGCACAAAACTCACCAAACGCTGCACAAGCAGATTCGCGAGTATGAGAAAGTTTTGAATCAGCCCAGCCGCCCAGCCCTCATGGCTCCTACAGTTGACAGCTTCGTTGATCGAGTCGGAAAGAAAGACAGCCAAGATCCCATGGCTTTCGTAGCTAAATCCAATCTGAAACAACTCATTCCTGCCGAGCTGCAAGATGCGCTTCCGGAGACCGGAATTTCTCATAGTCCTGCTTCGTTGTTTGGCCGAGCGAGGACGTTAACGAAAGAAGCCATTTCCGCTTGGGCATGTCCTGTGAACATCCGCGCTTTGGACGCTTTCGCTGGGGAGATCGCGAGCACGGCCCAACACCTTTCCAGCCTCACCGTGGACCGAACTCTCGAGCGCAAGAAACAAGTGTCCCACGCGAAAAACATCGTCCAAATGAAACGGAAAGCCTTGGCAGACCTATTCAAAAACCTCGTGAACATCGGCCTGTCGTATCGCACCGGTATTGGGTTCGAAGAGAGCGATACTGTTTACAGGTACTCGCTTCTCCCGCCTCTTGATCTACAAGTCGCTTTCAGGAACTGCGTCCCGGCTTCGTTCCCCGCCAAGAACGCCGATGAAAGCGTTATCTCAGCTGGAGAAGGCGCTGAATCTTACATCGTGAGATCACTCGCAAGACGAGTTCACCTGAGTTCAGTTCTTCGCCAGCCGCATTCGGACGTTGGTCCCACGCTGATTGAGCGACTTCGCGGCTTTGCCAGCCACCTCATGGAGCTCAATCACAAGCAAAAGCAGAGCCTTGTCGATGGCACGAAACAGCTTCTTCGGTCGCGGCTCCTTATCAGCGACCTCGCTGGATTGACTAAACCAATCGGACTCTCTCAAGAGACTCTGAGCGTGATGAGAGATAAACTAAGCCGGGCTCTTCAGACTGCTGCGTTCACTCTTCGCCAGTTCCTCGTCCTCATGCAGGCGTGTCCTGAAAACACCGAACAGCTCACTACGTGGGACCTCTCGTCCAAGAGTTCCCCGATAACATACGCCGTCTTAGGAGACTCTTGCTGGGCAAACATCAATGCTCAAGTCAACGGTCTACTCTTCCGTATCGAGAATCTACGCAAAGACATGGATAAGTTCAAAGTCTGCGCAGCATTTGGAGTGAAACAGGTCGTCACAGAGCAAGAGTGCACAGCTCTTCGCCGCACCCTCCGTCAAGCCGGTGCTACTGTTGGAGAGCTGAACGAGATCTGCTCTTCATTTGGAAGCAGTCCAGCGGTGCGCTCTCTGAAGTTAGTTGAGGAACATATTTCGTCTCTCGTAGACGAGTTCCGAGAGTTCGCGACAGCGGATTCGACCGACCAGAAATCTCAAGAAAACGACGTCAAGATAAACTGTGATCCCCTCCTTAGATTAGTCTTGCTCGCGGTGCAAGATATTGTCCAGAAACGGAAACAAGATATTACTGAGGGCACAGATGTAGAACCTCAACCAGAAGAGATCCCGAATGGTGTAGAGAGTGAAGGAGATGTTCCGGATTACAAGCTGGTGAATAAACATCTGACTGAAGGAGTCATCGCTGATCTAGAAGAGAACTTATCGGATTTGCGGATGGAAGATGTCTGCCGGGAGTTGCAGCGGCTGGTTAAAAAGTTGACTGCGAAGGAAATTCGGGTGCAGCACCAGTCGTTGAACCAAATCGCTGCGTGTTTGCCGTTGTTACACCAGTGGGCGCTGTTGTGCCAGTCAGTCGTGCAACAGCAGGCTGCAGCGTTGCGAGCATCAGCGAAACTGCAATCGGTCATGCTGAGCGTATTCATCAACGTGGCCCAGAAAGGGTTCTGCATGCCGGAAGACTTGAAAGGAGAAGAACAGAAGGAGGAGGAAGGAGAAGATAACAAAGCCGGTGGAATGGGTTTGGGCGACGGCGAGGGAGAGAAGGACGTGTCAGAGAAGATAGAGAGTGAAGATCAACTCGAAGGCGCTTATAAAGAAGGGGAGGAGAAGAAGGAAGAAGATAAAGACTGCAAGGAAGAAGAAAACGCGATCGAGATGAGTGAGGACTTCGAAGGGAAGCATCAGGACGTCGAGCCGAAGGAAGGTTCGGACGAAGAGGAAGATGATAAGGGAGATGATGTCGACCCGGAGAAGGAGATGGGAGATACAGGGGAGGGAGCGGAAGAGCTGGACGAACAGATTTGGGGAAGCGACCCGGAAGATGAGGGAGACGAAGATATGGAAGGCGATGACAAGAGGAATAGTGGAGAGCAGATGGGAGAGAAGGAACTGGGCGCCTCGGAAGATCAGAACAAAACCAAAGGGGAAGAAGACGAGGAAGATGAAATTCGGCCTCAGGACAAGAAGAAGGAAATCAATGAGATGCAGGAACCGGAAGTGGACGATGATCACGTCGATCCTTATCATGGTAAGTCTGTATTCCTGATATTTTTTTCTCGACCGTTGTTTCCGTTTGTAATTTTCGGTCTTGATTCTGTTTAGGAAAACAAAAACCGGAGGAGGAGCCTGAGCCGATGGATCTGCCCGACGATCTGAATATGGATGATGGGGACAAGGAGGAAGGAGAGAACGAGACGGAAAACCCCTTCGACATCGATGCCATGAAAGGTAAGATAAAACTTCCTCTTCTCAGTTGAGAGCCCCCGTGGACATTTGGGTAGGCATCACTTATCACACAGATGAGTTCGTTTTGCCTAGCAGGCGTTCACAGGGGCTCTTGTTACAGTGAAACCTCTGCTAACGGACACCTCCCAATAGCGGACACCTCCCAATAACGGACACTTTTGAATTCCCCGGCATACTTCCATAAGAAGTAATGTATTTCGACCCTCTCAATAGCGGA
>Ga0058701_10001145_pt1 | contig 18451 bp, 11 predicted proteins | sample AgamicOrMae_FD_97039 | JGI IMG/M metagenome (GOLD analysis project Ga0058701, IMG submission 97039) | Agave microbial communities from Guanajuato, Mexico - Or.Ma.e | ecosystem: Host-associated > Plants > Phyllosphere > Phylloplane/Leaf | place: Guanajuato, Mexico | collected 2012-06-04
AATTAGAAGATTCTCTCTATCGATATAAGGTAATATTGGATTTATCCAGTGTTTAATTATTTTGTTTCAATGACCGTGGTCTCAAATTGCGGCCAAGAACTAATTATGGTTGCCTTCAAGCGAGTTTCTATCACCAGGAAATATGGATTTTTAGACTTCTTTTAATTTTTGTCCGTTATATCATATGCAAAGGTCCGTGGTACATCAATCACTGAATTTCTAAATAGATAGTGATTTTCTAAATAGAGCTCTACTTGGGTGAAAACAATGTGACTAGAGTGTCTTTTCGTAACCCTAATATGAATCTATAACACATTTGGGTTGCCCTTGATGCTTCAAAACAAAGGTTTCAAGATGCAACCTAAGCTGAAGAACAGGAATTAATGCAATCAACTCGCGCCCACAGAGCTCAACGTTCATCCACTATGTGCGCTGACTCAACTTGGCCGCCAAACGCGCGCTTCTGTATCACCTACTCTCGCTGGCTGCCCCTCTTTCTGCCTGCCTGCCTCTCGGTCTTAACGGTGCTAGCTCTCACAAGACTCACCCACCGCTAGCTTCTCGTCTTCTTTTCGTCTGCCAAGCTTTCTGCCTCCACTGATCAGAGGCGAACTAGACGATCTAGTAATTTGTCACCTCACGCTCTCTCGGCGCCTCTTCTTGCAAGAGTGAACTCGCGTGAGGTATAAGATAACCCAACGGGCACCACTAACAATTCCTAACTCAGAGAGCTCCCAATTCAAGCCACCGATCGTAGATCTGAACCAATAACATCAACAATCATAACAAAAGACTTCGGGCCAAGGGTCATAAAGGAATGCATTAGCGCGATGGCTTCGAACTCTAGCCTCTTGGTGGCCTCTGCCGACGCAAGTCTGGAGAAGCGAGTAAGCCAATGTGGGAGGCACAGCTCGAAGATATGGCTTGATGCGATGATTCTATAGATGAGGCGGGGCAAAATATCAACTCATGCCGGCTCAGAGCCTCGCTAAAGGAATCCTAACAATGGCGAGGCAGGTACATAGCGCTTTCTATTAGGCTGACGTTTTGTATGCTGGCACATTGAGTCTGCGTGGCCAACACTAGGGGCTGTCAAGCTGCCTGTCTGCCTGCGCCCCTAAACACGAGTCCCCCGCTCGCCTCGCTCGTTTGCTTTCAAGGCCCTCTACCTTGTCTCTGTTTCCATCGCAATCTCTCCTCCCCTACCCTAGTGATCCCCAGTGGGCCCCAACTCAGCTCAAGGGTGAAAATTTTCTCACATATTAGCGCTAGGCAACCAGTTGTGTCCGAAGTGCTTGCTTCCGGGAAACACCTTTGCGGCTGCAGCTAGGGGTTGAAACTAGAGTTTAACCCTTTGTTGTGTAAAATACAGGTTGTTACTTCCTGTTTAGATGAAAGTGAGAGAGTAGTTTGAAATAGACTTCGGGAACAAGAGACCGTATATAGTAGTCTTTCGACAAAGGGGAACTCTCACACTTGTCAGTATCATTTCATATGAATACTGTGTATCACCCAAGAGGCTTTCATTTATTAGGCAACAAAATCATCAGAATATCCTCTTGTCTTCGCTTAGACCTGAGCTTTGTTGGCAACGATAATTGGCAAATTTTCGGTCGAAAAGGTGCACCGAGAGATGCTACATCCTTCGACACACGATTGCTCTATCCCCACGCAATACTTCGTTGTGACCCATGCTCTCATTCTGGGATTGCGACTATCGATTATACCGACTGAACCTTGAAATCAGCTATCATCACTCATGTCGATGGCGGGGGCTGATTGTTTGGAGGGTGCTGACTCGGTAGAGTGTTGTACGAATAGGGTGGATAGCCTCCGCCTGGTTGTTGTGGAGGCTGTCCTGGATAGGGACCATATACACCTTGGGGCGGCATCGGATAACCGGTCCCTGGATGATAGGTGCCGTAAGCGCTGAATGGCATATTAGGCAACGGTGGCGGAGGATAGTAGGGTGGCATGTAATTTGGCTGCTGTACAAGAGAGGCTTGGGGCTTGTTATCAGCTGATTGAGCTTGGGTTTGCGCTACTTGAGAAGACTTGGAACCAGTAGGATCTAGGTTCTTGACTAGCTCCTCTAACTCTGTCTTGCGTGCATAGCAATAATCATCCACTTTTGTCTGTAGGCTAACCAATAGTTGGGTTAAGTCGTTGTAAAATTTCGTTCCCTCCTGAAGATGACGGATTAGATCATTGAAAGCATCATGGGCGGCTGCTAGACGACTAAAAAATACATCACGTTCGGTGCTTGACGATACACTTCCCCCCTTAAGTTCAACAAAATCTTCATTAATCGCACGGATCTCCTTCACCAGAGCCTCCTGCTTATCTTTGCTCTCACGAGCCTCTTTCTGCATGGGGCCGAAGACAGCACCAAGCGATTCCGCAATCATCGTCGCATCATTCAATGACTCGTCGTTATTAACGGTATCGATGAATTTACTCTTCATTGAAGAGAAATCAGCGTTCTTAAGCTTCGTTTCTAGTTCCTCGCGTTGTTGCTTCACCGCATTCACTTCTCCCATTAATTGTTTCAATCTTTGAACGCATGGGGAGCTTGAATAGTTGTGACCCTGATAACCAGATGGAATTGCGTTGGCGATTGCTTCCGTCGAGGCACTAGATAGTAGCCCTATTTCACGCTCGTGATTGCGAAACTTCTCTTTCACTTTATCATCAGCCGCCATCGCGTTCTTGATGAGGTTGCGATACTTGCTGACATAATCTTTCCATGCCTTGTTGAGGGTAGCCGATGGTGTACGAGACCATTTTTCTTTGAATATCTCTCTCTGAGCTGCGTCCCGCTTCTCTTCGTTCTGAATAGATCGATCAACCTCATCAAGGATCTCCATGTTCCTCCTCAATAATTCTGGCAACTCATTGATCAGCTTAGTCACATATTGGATTCCACCTTTTTGACGGACATACTTTGATTTATCCTGTAAAGACTTCGGCAGATCAACTCCTGGGGCATCTTCTATAGCTGCGGGCAAGTTTAGGGACGCTAAAATTGAGTTCAATGTTGTTGTGGCCTCCTGTAGGCCAGAGATTTCTTGTCCAGCAATCTCCTGCTTGCGAGCCTCCAACTTTTGCCACGCTTGTTGAGCCCTCAGAGGTAGGAGGGCATCAAATAGGCTATCACTTTCTGGTAGGAATTTGGTCGGTAACGGAGCTGGTTTGACAAGCGAGAAACGCTCGGTACTCTCCAACAAACGAAATTCGGGCACCCTCGCATGGTAGATGAAATCGTTCTCCTTAATTGTGTCTTCCTGACGCTTAAGTACTTTCTTATGATAAGTCTGAACAAATTCAGTGAGAGGCCATTTGCTTTCAGCTAAGCGGAAACTCTCGACACTATGATTCAGCCAAGCTATTTCCTCTCCGAATTTCTTTGCTGCTCCTGCTACTGCTGACTGGTGATAGTCGCTAATTGCACTATAGATGTATTGTTTCGAGTGAATTTGACTAAACCATTCCTTGTTCGGCCAGATTGCCTTAACTATTTGGATAAGTTTGTAGCATTCCCCATAATAGTCCGAGCACTGGGCAGCCACTTTAGCCAGATTAGTATCAGACATGTTGTTTTGCACAGCTTTGACGAAGATGGCCTCTTGAGCTTGAGCAAGCATTAAGTAGTGTAATATATCAAGAATGCTAGGATTCAGATCCGTCTGTGTAGACCTCTGGCCTAGAGCACCCGGAGCGTCCGTCTTGAGGGTGGAAAAGATTCCCGAAGATAACTGAAAATATTTAGCGGCCAGCTGTAAGGCATGCTCATTATGGATATCTTCATTCAGAGCAGTGGCTGCCACATCCGAATAGGAAGCGGCCAGATTAAACAAGACGCAAACCCTCTCATAGGCTAGTGATTGAACGATGAGTGAGGATGAGGAGCCGAGGAAGCTGTAGCTGTTGTCGAAGGCATCCTTCCACTTGAAATTGATTGGGACCTCGGTGACTGGACATTTGGAAGAAAAGGTCCTAAGCTGATCATAATAGCGCTGAAGGGCAGTCAGAGTTGTTGTTGACCTGCCGTCGATACCTTTGTAAGTGGCATCTTTCCTCAGCTTGTTGAGTTGTTCAACTGAGTCCTTGTGATCATCTTCACTGCCCCCATAAAAAGTGGATATCAACTGCTGGATTGGTTTAACCATGTCAACCTCAGATGTCTTCTTGAGCGGAATACCGATAAATTGAGACATTTTGTGGCTGTTTGTGATTGATTTCTCAGTAAAATATTTCAGTTGTTGCAATATCCAATCAGAGAACCAAAGTAACCCTAGATTTGACTTCAAAGTCTGTGTTTAGATGCTCGAGCTTCAACAGACTGATTATTATCAGATGACTTGCACAAAGGAATCTAACTCCATTGAATAGATAATACGGCAATGGTAGATGGTGTTTTCCGATAAATATTAATGCTGTTGGGAATGGAAACCAAAGATGGATTTCAGACTCGGCCAGGGATACATTCTGCGCCCATGACAGTTCTAAGAATTTTAAGGGTGCAACAAGCAATACTGTTCAGTTTAGCATTGACATCAGCGTTGAGGGCGGCGCCACAGAACTTCGAGAACTCTTGATAGCGCGTTTGTGTGTGAGATTCGGACGCTATTTAGACGAGATGCATTTATTTTTTGAACTTGCTCACATGGACTCGTGTGAAAGCGCAAGATGCCAAAGATTCGATAGCGAACTTGAATTTTACTCTCGACTGCGCCATTGGGTCGAGGTTGATCTCTGTCTTGAATACTATCTCCTATACCTCATGTTTATCTGTTCTTCGGCTTGTATAAGCATAAACCACTATGCTTATGCTACCGAGGTCATTATTATGTTATTGCCCAAAACGACAGGTGTCCACGACGCTAGCGTCAGCATTCAACAAACTCCATATTAACACTCATTCGAAGAAAGACTCACTGTTCAAGAGAACCGGATTATTTGGTATAGATCAGCTTCAGGGACCTGATGGTTTCCATTCTCTTAGGAATCAGACTATCGAGAGAGCCAACTGTTTAGTCGATGAAATCGCAAATTCTCCAGCTGGATCGGAAAATGTCGTATCTCTATTCGACGAGCTTTCAAATTCTCTTTGCAAAGTCGCTGACCTAGCTGAATTCATTAGGGTTGGTCATCCTCAACCCAGATTTAGGGCCACTGCGGAACAGGCATCTGTCGCTATTAGCTCATTAGTCGAGCAGCTCAATGTCGATAGAAGATTATACAATGCGTTGGTGAATTCCAAGTTCAAAGACGAATTGGATGAGCATGTAGCGTCATTATTTCTCTTCGACTTTGAGCAATGCGGCATACATCTAGATGATAACAAGAGAACTACCGTTTGGCAACTGAATGAATCTATAATGAAACTCGGATCTATCTTTGCTTCAAATGCAAACCAATCTCGACTAGTCAACACCAGCGATCTTCCCGAAAGCGTACGAAGTTTATTCCCAACTAGTTCCAATAAAGCGATTGTGTCGAATTTACACGCCGAATCAAGCAACGAGCTCATGAGAGAAACAGCCTACAGGTTCTTTCTGGCACCAGACCAAACACAAGACGACATCCTAACCAACTTACTGAGATGTCGTTTAAGGTTGGCTCAAATATGTGGCTTCGAATCATATGCTGATAGAGCCGTTAAGGGCAGCATTGCTGGTTCACCTGACGTAGTGAAAGAATTCTTAGATATATTGAACGAAAGGGTCCGTCCCCTCGCCGAGAACGATTATAAACAAATGTTGAGCTTGAAGGAAAGCGAACAGACCCATGCGAAGGGCATTAAGGTTAGACTGAATGCTTGGGATGTCCCTTATTATTGTGCCAATTACAAAAGGGGAATCTACGATCAAAGTGTGCTCCAATCAATGCCATACTTTTCGATTGGAGTTTGTATGGACGGTTTGAACATGATCTTCAATGAACTCTATGGGGTTCGAATGCAAGTGGAGCAATGCGAACCAGGTGAACTTTGGCATAACGATGTGATAAAATTATGTATTAGAGACGAGGAAAGTAACGATATACTAGGTTATATATATTGTGATCTATTTGAGCGGCCTGTGAAACAGCATCAGGACTGTCACCATACAATTCGTGGAGGTTGTCGTTTGCGTGACGGTAGTTACCAATTGCCCATAGTAGTTCTAGTCCTCAGTTTACCTGATTCAAATGATAATAATCCATCATTATTAACGCCAAACATGGTGGACAATTTGTTCCACGAAATGGGTCACGCGATGCATTCGATGATGGCGAGGACGAAGTACCAGCACATAACCGGGACTCGTTGTTCGACCGATTTGGCTGAAGTTCCCTCAATTTTGATGGAATTTTTTGCCTCAGATCCGCGCGTGCTGTCCCGGTTCGCACGCCATCATGCGACAGGCCAAACAATGCCCCAGGAGCTTATGATGCGATGGATCGCCTCGAAGAAGGTTTTTGTAGCCAGCGAGACGCAGCTACAGGTGTTTTACGCGGCCCTGGATCAAGCTTACCATAGCGCGAGCGTCTTCAAATGGTCTTCAAATGATGAGACTGATAAGAGGCCCATTGGGAGAGAGAAGAGCACAACAGAGATTTTGGCCGAAACCCAGAGACAATATTACTCGATTCCGTATGTGGAAAATACTGCCTGGCAATTGCGCTTTTCGCATCTAGTTGGCTATGGGGCGAAATACTATTCGTACCTGGTATCGCGCGCAGTGGCAGGAGCCATTTGGAACAAGTTGTTTGCCCAGGACCCATTATCTCGACAAGCAGGCGAGCGTTACAGGTATGAAGTGCTCGCCCCAGGGGGTGGAAAGCCGGCTCAGAAGATAGCCGAAGATGTGTTGGGTTGCCGAGTGGACGCGGATTTCATCGCAGGCAGTGTCGTAAATTCATTCCATTTGCCCATCAAGATAGTGGAGTAAGTGGGATTGGAATGTCCGAGGGTTTGCATTTAGGCAAATAAATTTACTGGACCCACTTGACTGCATAGGAGGAGGAGGGAGAGAGAGAGTGTGAGAGAGACTTATCAAACGGGGAAGAGAAAAGCTTTAGCAGAGATGCAGAAAAACACACACTTCCATGGTGCCGGTTTGGCATTCACTCAATCAATTGCTGACAGACAAATACGAGTAGTGGTGGAAAGAATGAACAAATGTTGAAGAGGAGGAAAAACGGAGACAGAGAGTGAGACTTTCACAGAGTTTGCGCACGCTCGTAGAGTGGCCATCCAATAGAGCACCGTGTTAGTGCGCGATCGCGACTCGCGAGAGAGAATGCGTGTGAACTTGGTCTGGCAATCAAGAGGGGCTGCCTCTTGTGCAGTTGCCTGCCACTTTGAAGCATCCCCCAGTGCTGCTTGGGCGGCGATGACAGAGGTGCTCTCTCGCTAACTAAAGGCCGAATTCCTCCATGAGACACACACCAACAACGGGGAGAGGCAAATCAACATAAACGGGCTGAACCAATTGTGTTCGTGTGACACCATGTGGAGAGAAAGAGAGAGTGTGCGAAACAGACGAACGATGGACAAGGTTGTTGTCGTTGTTGTTGCGAATGCTCTCACACTTTGGAGGATTGTTATTTTTTGATTGCATCTCCATGAGGCTCGCTTGTGGCTTGCCCTGTGCGCGGCAGCAGCACTTTTCCAGTGAGTGTGTGAACCTTGAGATATGGGAAACATGTCCATTTTGCCGCAACCGCCGCCTCTTGCCCATGCGAGCCGCCCCCTCACGCCTTGGCCGGCGCTCTGTTGCCAGTTGCACGCGCCCACTCTCCCATGGCCCCGGCATGCCATCGGCAGCGCGCCGAGCTTGTCGTTCCCATGCCCCCGCAAGCCGCCACGTCGACGCCGCGGGTGCCCCGACCAGATTGAGTCTGCCAGCCAAGGTGGCCCCACAGAGGCGCGCGTACATTGGTGTGTGGGAAAATTGTCTAGCTCACCGGCGGCTTGGCGCCCAGGGGCAACTGGGGCGCCCCGGTTGCACTTCCAGCGCCACTGGTGGCTAGCTTGGCTGGGCGGAAGTCCGAGCATGTGACCGAGGCGGAGATCTAATGAGAAGGGAGGGGCGCCACATAGACCAGTCTAATATCAGGCAGTCGCTCGTGAGTCAGCAACAGACAGAGGGGGCCCTGTGAACCAGAGGGCCAAGCTACTGGTGCGCGGTAGCCCTGCAGCAGCGCGAGCGTGTCCCTGTGTGCGAGAGACAGTCTCTGGCAGCGCTCGGGCGGCGTGCGTGCTTCGGCACGCGCTCATGCACGCGCCCTCTCGTGCGCCCGCCACTGCATTTGATCGGTGCCTCTGGCCTGGTCTCTCTCACCGTCACTTTCAGGGGCCCTCATGCAGAGCTGCTCCTCAATGCTTGCTGCTTGGGCCACGCACCACGAGGGCCTCACGCAGTCACTGTGTGTATATTAGTGCTCTCTGGGTGCTAGGCTAGCCAGCGAGGGGCAGCCAAGGAGCCAGTTCACAAAGCGAGCGAGATGAGCGTGAGAGAAAATGCTCGCCCATTGATGAGAGCGCGCCTGGCCGTTTTGTGGCCCACTGTGTGAGCTTTGCGGCTTGTGATGCCTTTTGGCCCGCGTGGAAGCGGCCAGTTGGACGAATTCTCATGCTCTCTCTGCTCTGCCTCTGCCTATGACTGTGCCTCTGTGGCTCTGGAACGAGTTGGCCTCCGGACTTGGCCAGCCGGATACGATCGAGTGAGCGCCATGGGCGGCGCGTGGAAACTGGCCCGCCGCTTAGATCGCACGCTCTCTGTGTGTCTCACCATTTGGGACTCCTCTTAGCTCTGGTGGCACTGCTCTGGAGGCTTGGCGAGAGCTCGAGCGTGCCTCCAGTGTGTGTGTGATGCACTGGTCGCCGTCGAGACGGAGAGAACAATGAGCGCCAAAAGAAGGCCACCGAAGCTTGCAAATCATTGGCAATCATGCAGAGTGGTGGTGTGGTGGCTTGGAGAAGAAGAAGGAGGAGCAGAGGTCGTGCGTGGTGGATGTTTACGGTGTTGCCACTGATGTGGTGCTGGAAGAGAGTTCCAGTGTTTTAGGGGAGGTAGCGCTCGTCTAGGCGGGAGCTGGAGAGGGTCAGGCAGTCTTCGGCTGGTGGAGATCGGCGCTCGATTGTGGTTGTTGTTGTTGTGAGAAAAATGTTTTCGCCTGCCCAGAGGAGAAGGAGTCCAGTGGTCGCGCTTGGTTGAGAGTGGTGCTCGTCGGCGATGGGCCCTTTGGCCTGTGCGCTGGTGCAGTGGCGGCGCTCTCAGTGCACTCAATGCGCTCAGTGCGCTCAATGCTCTATGAGAAAATCCGGCCCCAAGCAGAAGAGTGGCGCGCGCACAGAGAGCACAAGCCAGAGCAGCAGATCCTCACAGGAGACACAAAGACGCGGCCCAGATTCCTTAGCTCAGGCGAAACACTTTTTTCTCACACGCGAACTCTTGGCCGGCTTCCTGCGCGCCCCTCGTGCACTCCTCGGCCGCCTTGGGGCCCACTTTGGTCGCATCAAATGGCCCGTTCCGCTACTTTTGTCCCACCCAAACTGGGCTCTGGGGCCCCACTGGTCCACCACTTTGGAGTTGGCCGTCCAGAGGGGCCAATTGGGGCCCCGTGCGAACACTGAGGTGCAGGACCCTGAGGAGGCGGCGCCGAGTGGGACACATAAACACACAATTGGCCGAGTCACGTCGAGCACAGCGAGCCGCCAACTCGGCCTCTGCACTCCATCAGCACCGGCCGCTTGTTGCTCGCCGGCCAGGAGGCGGCCCGTGCGCTGTGCTGCTTCCCTTCGACCACTGCCACCACTGCTTCCACTGCTTCCACCGCCGCCCATCACGTCCATCTGTCCGGATCTCGGGCGACAAGTGATTTTGCGGGCCGCCGCTCGGCGTGTTTGCGAGCCCGTGCCGCAAGGGCGCATGCCCGCCAGCATCAGCCTAAGCTTCACAAAAGGTCCAAGTTCCGAGCCCTAAGGTCCACAGGCTAACAGAGCTGGACTAGGCAGGCAAGCCTGAGCCGCTATCTGGCTAGATTTTCTCACGCGCCGCGCCCGTGGGAAAATCGACATTTTTCTCACGCTCTTCCCCCCCGCGAAGGCTTGCCTAGGGCGCGCGGCCGCCACTGCCGACCCCCACGCGCAGAAGAAGAAGCTCTGCCCTAAGGAGCGCTGGCCCGAAGACGCGCTGCCCGAAGACGCGCACTACTGCGCCGCACCAAAGGCCAGCTTGGGGCCCGCGCGGACCAAGAACACGAATTCTGCCAGCCTTTGTGGCCGGAGCCGCCACCTTGACTGCGCATCGGCTGGGGCTGCCTCGTGGAGGAGAGTGCCTCTCTCCACACGGGCCTGCCCAAGCGCATCTCCAGCCAGAGTCCATCAGCATCCCCCCGCGGCCCGCAGACAGTCCTCCGCCAGCCTCGGGGGTCGCGCCGGCCGGCCTCCTCTCGTGGGGGCCGCACCAAGTCCGCGGGGCCCCCTCACCTTGCGCGCCGCCTTCTGGCCTCTCGCGGCCGCTCGAATCGCCGCCGACCGGACCCACATAACTGCAACTGCCTGCTGCTAGCCCACTTTCGCGACCCCTTGTCCTCCTTCCCTCCGGGGCCCCTTCTGCCAGTGTGTCATCGCTGGCCCACAAACTGCGAGCGGCCCCTCACCGTTGCGGGTCCGCGGCCGGTCCTGCCTCTCGCGCGCGCCTCCCTCCAGCCTGCGGGTGGGGGGAGGCAGCCAGCACACTGCCAGTGTTCGTTCCCCAACCCGAGGGCCACGCCCACCGACGGTGCAGGGCCCGAGGCCCGCGCGTCCGCACGGAATAACGAGGCCAAACGGGAGCGCGAGCAGAGGGCCGGCCCGCAGTTGCAACAACTGGCGTTCGGTGGTATTTTCTGTGCGCGCAAACGTCTGTTGCTTCTGTGCCGGGCCGCTGCTTTCTGTGCGTTCTCTCTGTCCGCCAGTGTTTGTGTGTGCGCGAGTCGCGCCCAGAAAGGCCCAGCGCCAAACACGTCCGCTTTCTCCGCCGGCCGCGCAGGTCAGCGCGCCTCCGCCAGCCAGCCAGCCTGAGCCAGTCAACTCTGTGCCAGGAACGGACTGGTGTGCGCGCTGGCCCGAAGCAACAAAACGGCACAGCACCAGAGGCTAGTGTGCTAGCAGCAAGCGTTCTCTCCACTCCTCTGGGTCCGCCTTCTCCTTCTCCTGCACCAAAACGATAGCGCGCAACGGACATAAGGAGAACGTGAGACCACGATCGGCCCGCAGCCTTGCGCCAGCAGCAACAGTAGTGAAGCAGGCCAACAACAACAACAACAACACCGTTTGAAGGCTCTCATAAGCACCGGTCAGTGGGATTTTTCCCTACTTTTTAGGTAGCTGCACCAACAAAGAGGCCTAACAGAGAGAGAGAGAGAATACACAGAGGAGGAGGCACCACTACCGCCCGAGAGCAACACTAGCACACCACCACCACCAGCCAGTTTTGTGCCGAGAATGCGCAGTGAGTGAGAAAAAGTTTTCTCCCCCCCACCCTCAGATATATCTCTAATAATAATAAAATAAAACCTACTGTGAAAAATAACTAGCACTCATCCTCGCCGCTCCCCTCTGGGCCCAATAGTTTGAGACGATGTGCCACAAGGAGCAGCGGCCAAACCACCACCACCAGTTGAAGTATCGAGAAGATGAAGACGATGACGATGATTGCAATTGTGATGATTATCCTCACAAGAATGCACCACCTTGCTCATTAGAGGAGGAGCACAAATTCAGAAGCAGCAACAGTCATTGTGGCAGTGAAATTCTAATACAAACCAGCCAAATAGAAACGCCTCCAGTGTATGCCAGTCATAATTTAAAATTAGATGATGCAAGTAGTCAAGAAGGCAAAGATTGTTTAAATAACAAGTCAGCTCAAATTCGACAACAACCACCGACCGACAAGGAGGAGACCAAGTTGGCAATAGCAATCGATAACTACCACCAACAAGTTCCCCTTGCCGAGAAGAATCCCTCAAGGTTTCAGGCCAGCTTTTTTCATGATAGATATTCGACCAATGATAGAGAAAGAATGTCGCCCATTTGCCAAGAGTTTCCCCAACAGTTGCATGCAAGAGTTCCCCTAATAAGTCATCCAGAGTCAAGACTGGCGGGCCCAGATGAATCGATGGACCAGAAGAAGGTGTTCACCGATTTGGACGAGCTCAACAATGACACCAACGGCCACCAGGCCAGCCCAATAAGGCGGCCCGATTCCCCAGTTTCCGACAGAGAGTCTCTATCGCCACCACCGAACGAGCAACAGACTAGATTGGAGTCGACGGTGAAGTCTGAACCCTTGGACGAGGAGAGACAGTGTCGACCCTCTGAAATGGAAACTAGTGGGGCTCGGCTCTCGCTAGTTGGGAGCAAGAAAATCAAGAAATCACACCATTCCAAGTCCCACCAAAACGAACCAGTCTCGCTACTTGCGGGGGGCCAGAAGCCCTCCAATAATAGCAAGCGTCAGGTTCGCCAGACAGTCAGTAATAAAAGAAATCCCACACAAACCACCAAGCTTGATAAGAGAAAACACGAGCAATCAAGTGGCCAGTCAATTGTTAGCTCCAAATTTCAACTCCCGATTGGAACAACCAATGAGCAATCCAATGAACCAACTCCATTAGGACCACTAACAGAAGATGGATCGCACCCATTTGAAGACGACGATGTTGATGATGATATTGGCAGTAGCGCCCACGAATTGGCCCAATCCAATCAGGATCTGTACCGATATCATTTGGCATGCCACCAGAAACATCTGACCAAACTGACTGAACAACAAATAGAGCAACTTAAACAATTGATCAACATTATTAGGTGTGGGAATTATAACGAATTTATCGATGTGCTAGAGAAGCAAGGTTTCAAGCGTAATCTTCTCAACGTTTTTGTTAACGGCCAAACGGCCTTGCATTACAGTCTCATCCATGGACGAAGTTTAGCCTGGTGCAAGCAATTGATTCTGAATGGTGCAAATCCAAACTTGACCAATAGAGCCGGCTGGCATCCGATACATTTGGCAGCTTACAGTTGTTCAAAAGAAACCATGTTGTATCTATTAGACTGTGTCACAGACGCTTAATTAACGAAAGTGGCAAGCTGCGGAAATGTTCAAAGAAATAATTGAGCTAATTCCCAAGCTAACCACCACCACCACAACTTCTACACCGAGCACCAATGACCAATCGCATGAGCTCATTTGATGATCGTAAAAACCTCCATGACCATGCCAGATTGTTTCCTGTTATAAAACTTGGCATGCGCTATCATTGGATACCTCAAGTCATACATTATCAAAATTAGAATTCGAGTGATATGTTATTGAAAATATCTTGATGGAATGACCAATCAAGTTATATCATTGTTTGAATGAAGAATAAAAATATTATTCACACAGATGCAATGATCTATAGCAGCAGTACAATTGGGGCTGAATTTCTTGGCTCACCTAGACACCAAGATAACCAATCTTTAATCCTTTATTTCGTTAGTCATTAAGCATATAGATTACGTTAAGTTGCACTCGTCTTCCTCCTTCGCAGTTTCCACCACCCTCATCATATACTCTCCACTTCCTCGATAACCTTTATAGCGTTTAGTATCGTATATACTACGGCGTTGTAATGCACTTTCAGGATGTCAACAAATGCCCGAAATTCGGGGCTATCCAAGCTTTCGCCATCTTGAAATGCAATCAAATCAACAAGTCCCGGGAAACCTCCTCTGTGCTCTTGGTCGTCGTTGGGCGCTTCAAAGATTGATTGTACAGGCATGTTAGCTAGTCTGAATATGAACAACATCGCAGGCAGAATATTCCTAAATTCAAAGAACTTACCTAGTATGATATGCTTCCTGTCCCAATGGCCTGGATGTCCATTTGGATCTAAGAATGATCTTTCAAGGAGCATCATCTGATCGTTGAACTTGCGCACTTTCATTGAGTCAGCGGGATCCACCTGATCTTGTCGACGATGAAACTTAGCTGCGGCAATTGCAAACTCATGTATAGCCTCTTTGAGGTCGTCTGTGATTTGATGTTTGATCGGTTAGTTGATTGCTCACATGTGGAAGTTGAACTACTCCCATGAATAGTCGGGGCGTACACTTACCTAGCTGGAAGTTCATTCTGGCAATCGTTTTATCATAAGTAGCCTCAAAATGGGCGTAACTGTCCAGAAGTGTTACTGCATAGTCTAATAGATTAAAAGGCAAGAATACAGAATCACTCAAGTCTCGTAATACCTCACTGAGAATCTGTGCAATAGTTACATGGTATTTAAGTTCCGGGTCGATCTGTTGTAGGGTGGAGAAGTTGTCGTACTTCGATCCGATCACAGGAAGGAAATCGTCAAATAATGAAACGTGCCTACCAATAGACTGACCTGCAACTTGGAAACCGCTAAAACGTACATCCACAACTGGTATACCAGCATATAGAATGAATGGACTGTAGATGGAATGAAGATCTATTTTACGAGTCTTGGGTCTTGATTTGATAGATGCTGATCGCCTGTATTCAGCGAAAAATTTGCCGTACTCTCCCAGACCATCCAGACTTTGTTCAACGCTGGAATCGTTGGCTATTTTAGTTTCACCCTCCTGCATAGGCTCAATGTGCTCTTTGATTATTTCGTTCAATTCCCTATCAATTTCAACTGCTGCCAGATCTGTCCTGTTCATAGTGTGCATACTTCTCCAGACATCATAAACTGTTCGCAGATGTGGATCTGATGGATTCGGGTTGACGACTTGCTTGGTGGAATTATAAAGCACTTGAAATAATAGTGGTGAGGCAGCAATTGTAGCGGAATGATTTCCTGTTACTATCATATCACAATTTATGTAAGCGATCGCTCGGGAATGAAAGAGTCTTTGACGCGACTCAAGCCAGCCGCTCGATCCAATCAAATTCAAACTTTCTGCGCCGAAGCTGCTGAAAACAATTGTCCTACGTGGCCGCCAACCTTGTTTGACCAAATTGCCATAAACTCTCGCAATCTCCAACATCGTTGCAGTCCCGGAAACAGAGTCAAGGAGACCCCTATTGAGCGAGTCTCTTCGGCTACCGATGATAACGTACCGATCTGGCTCTATGGCCCCTGTGATAACTCCCGTCACTATACTTGTTGATATTTGCTGTTCCTGGTTGTCGAATTCTATCTGGATCTTTTCACGCTTATCATCTCTTTCTTTGTATCCAGGACCTACATGAAGGGTAAATTCGAAACAGTTCCAATCTCGAGGTGCAGGCGGACCGGAAAGGCCAGCTAATAACGTTTCGGCGGTCTTGAAACTTATGAGAACTACAGGTATTTGAATCTTAGTCTCTTTTTCAATGTTCGATATATCGATGCTGGAGAATGAAGTGAGATTCAACGATTCTAAATCGCCATAATTACTCCAGGCAAGTGGGTGTGCCTTGGCTGCATCGTTGGGTAGCTGAACAGATTTTGGGAATGGTGATTGGTCTCCATAAAGCTCTGGATCAGGAAAAAATAATATTGCTTCAGCTCCACTTTCTTGCGCTGTTCTCACAACTTCGTGAACCTGATGGAACGATTGCTTCATGACGAAAACTTTTCCTTTAGTATCATTCGCACTGAGACCTAGGCTTTGTAATTTAGCATAATCCTCTTTTAGGCCCTTATTCATGTACAATATCTGATCAGTCGTTTTCGTCTGGTTCACTGCTTGCGAGAGAGGCAGAAATGGTCGCGTATCATTGTAGAGATAAGCATCCTGCTCCATGTTAGAAAACAAAGTTTTGCCATCATTATTCAATAACTTGACAACTGAGGGCTGCCTAGGTAGCATGGTCCTAAAAGTTTTGTTGGTGATTGAGATCGGATTCAGGCCCGAGTCATGAAAAGCATCGTGGATGTATTGAGCAAATTCATGATCTGAATGGCTACCCGGAATACGATTTGTGTTCTCGTACTTCTTCAACACAAACAGGATATTGTTACTATCTATCTGTGCCATGAGTTTGTCTTTGATGGTAGGATCTTCGTGCAGGTCTAAGTGATCGTGAGTGCAAGTATGAGTATCACCATTGTGTTTTTCAAGGATATTAGTGTGGTGAATTGGACCCAAGTAGCCCAATAAGAATCCTAGTAAACAACTGAGAGAGCAAAAAGCTATTTGAGCCCAGAAAGCTCTTCTATTTGCAGAATTGAAGGGTAACTCTTCTGTTGTTTTTTCATAAATCTGTAGGGTTCCTGGCTCATTGTCGGTCCATGAGGTTGTCTCCATCATATCTACATTATCATCGTCTCTGAAGGGTCTATATTGAGCAGCCATACTTGACATTGTAACTGAATAATCTGAGTGGAAAATAACTTGAAGATATTGTTTCTATTGCACTTAGTAGGGATACATCTGATTTTTTCGGAGTTTGCAAGTTACTCTATGATAAACGATTGCTCATCATACGAACAAGGTTAGTTCTCACAAGACACTCGTGCCGATAATATAGAGGATTGTAAAACAGAGCACAATTTTCACAATAAAGGTTCACTTGATGTGGGAGAGAAACAGGCCAGTTTGACAGTTAGAACTATTCACGAATGATATATTGATTGGTTAGGTAGTTATGCCGCAGGTTTTTGAAGTTGGTTGATTGATTCCTCTGTTACAGATTGCGCCGATCTGCGCATGAATTGGAATAAGTTTAGATTAGAATAGTAGATAACGTTCACTGCGAAAATGCAACCATCTCCAATTTATTAGTTGATCATGTGCAGCTATTTCGGCACTTGCCTCCACATTCGCCAGTAACAGAAGTTAATATATTCAGTCTGTTACACGAAGTGGTTAAATACAAGGCAATGTCACTATGCAACCGGGAAAAAAAAGAAAAAGTATCGTAATATCCTTAGGTGATAATGGTTGTGGATTCTTCTAATGAATAGTCCAGGCTGTATGACCGAGACTAACGGGAGTTTGTCGGTGTGGGAAATGAGGTTGATTATTTTCTGGTGATACTCTGTTGATCACCTGTCTTTTCTTGGATGTAAATACGTAAACACATCATCACAGGCGATGAGAGACAACCATCTGTTCGAGAGCTTGTCCATCCTAAAGCACGCGATCCGAATCCGCGTGCACTGCGCATTCCAGCCACCTTGCGCCTTCAAACCCACAGTGCAGGCAGCCAATGAGGCGGCGAACTTGGCCTTTCGCTGACGAGTGTTCATGATGACGAACTTCACAGACTTGGTTAGCGAACACAATGTCACGGCCGCCGCTACTCAGCGAACTGACACGAATCATTATAGAGCACTAATACAGTTCTCCTCTCAGCCATCTTTGACACCCAGAAGCGACTAGATCAACCTTTTTCTCGATCGAACACATCTATGCTGTATATATAATTATCCTTCAAATGATGACAGTAACACGACAGAAATTCACCTAGATATTCACGATGAGAATACTACAAGACACCTCGGTTGCTGCCCCAAGAGGTGCGAGAAGACACCTCTCGGGGGAGGTAAAGATTTCGACAGACCCGGATGTTTACCGGAATCAAAGTTGCCACACGATAGTTACATCGGGGAAAATGTGTGCAAACAATACTAGCGAGAACAGGAAACAGAAAAAATACCTCTACCGAGATTCCGCTCGATTCACCGGACTCAATTGATCCTGGAGAAAATTATCCGCTATATTGGTAGGATTCTGATTGACGCAAATCCAAAGGATCACTGACATAAAGCCGTGCGTCGCCGATTTGGGATGGGCTTCCACACAGCTAGGCCAAGCGGGGCCACCAGAAACTTGGTGCCAAAGGCACACTGCTACGGGAATAACCCGAAGGATGAGGGGAGATGTTAGAAGAGAGATCGATTGCTGTGCCTAAACGCGTAATCGTTCCTTCGCTCAGATACATTAGCTGGATAGAATTGAACTAGCGAGCCTGAATGTGAAAGTTGCTAGTTTGAGCTGCTGAAGCCTTATGTGCTATCTTCCTCGACTTTTGTGAATCAAACACTCTGCGCTTACGAGAATGTGAGTCCAAGTCTCTCTGCACCTCATAATCTGAGATTCTTCAGCAAGGAGGCGCGATATCTCTTCCTTGGATGTTGGATCGGCGCTCGAGGCTAGTGGCTTGTCACCCGTTCACAAAATCCTGCGAACATCCATGTGTCGGATCCTACCTTGTAGACTTGTTGCCTACCCTATTCTAGACGCTCACTATGAACATTTTGCTGGCGCTAGGGTGGAAATTAACGTCGAACGAATGTTAATGTGCGGTTAGTTTTTTCCAGGCTGTTTGTGGGCTTGATTGGCCCAAGAGAAGGAGAGGAGACTTCCTCCTCTCAAGATAGAGTTCGAGCTAACACGTGAGTTTGATTTACCACTCTTTCGATGGGCGAGTAAGATATTTCCATTGACAAAATTCAAGACCCGTAGATGCTTCTA
>Ga0058701_10001146_pt1 | contig 18449 bp, 13 predicted proteins | sample AgamicOrMae_FD_97039 | JGI IMG/M metagenome (GOLD analysis project Ga0058701, IMG submission 97039) | Agave microbial communities from Guanajuato, Mexico - Or.Ma.e | ecosystem: Host-associated > Plants > Phyllosphere > Phylloplane/Leaf | place: Guanajuato, Mexico | collected 2012-06-04
GAATCTACCGAAGCAGTAGCCTTGCCTAATGGTAATCGTAACCTAACCGAACTTCACCCAGCGCATGCTTTCCTGCAACATGTAATCTTGTCCAACTTAACTTTACCTTCCGCAACCTGAACTTCTGTCTGATTCTCTTTGATGTCTTAATGATTTAACATTCGATAAATCGGATTACTTCCTCGTCCGCAAGCATTCTTCTTGCCGTGTCAATTAGGGCTTATTTGAGCGGAAATGAGGCATTGGACTAAATTTTCGGGATTTGAACCTCCGCGGATGTGTCAAGTACTGCCGCGCCATCACCATTCATGCCTTTGTCGAAACTGAGGTCACGCGGACTGATTTTCGTCAGTCCGCGTGACTCATCCCGTGACTTTTGGTTCCGCGACGCCTAACTTCAGCTCCGCAACCCTTCGGCACTTCCTCCATTCTCTCGGAACGACGTTGAACTAAGAATGAGCAGATTCTGTGCCGCCGTTCCCGAAACTCAAAAACGTCTTTGCTCGATCTCAAAGTCATCTCGAAAGTTTCGTTTCTGCGCAGCAGATTAAACAAGCAGCACTGTACAGTGGAGATCCAAAGCCATATCGCGTTCAAATCTAGAGACTTTTGTTCCTAGAAATTTATGTTGGCAGTACCATTCAATGACCTGACCGAGCGCAAGGTCGTCGGTATTGAAGTGCATTCGTATTACCAACAACAATTGCGAAAAAAATAAGTCACTAGATTTCCCTCTTTCGTCTTAAGAGCTACTGAAAGTCATTCAAACCGGACAGAACTTGTTGAGGAACGCCGGACAGCGCGTTGGGAAAGCGGTCGATTTGAACTCCTCGTAAAACCACGTGCGCCGCCGGAAAACCACTAAAATTGTCTATCTAGGGCTCTAGAAAGGAAAGCGGAAATTCGCTTTACTTTATAGTCTTACCAATTTTCTCCCGAGTTTTTTGAACTCCGGAAACCACCCGAGCCAAGTCAGCACCTATCTCGACTGTTTATGTATTTAAACTTTTATAGGATTTTTTTTCCTTATACAAGTGTAAACCATTTCATTCTAATGCGTGTCTTTTTTGGCCTAATGCAAAGTTGATATAAAGGCTAAAAGCTGAATTTGTTTTCTAAAATTTATTTTTCAAAGAAATTTTAGTTAACTTTCAGTAGATCCAATATTTCAGTAGAGCCAATATATATGTAGTTATTTTTCTTTCTAAAATTCAAGCCCCTTAATTTTTTTTTAAGAAATGAGCTTTTTGTTTAAATTTAAGATCCTTAATTTTGTAAAATGTAAGCACTTTAAATAACTTTTTTTGGGCACAAATCAATGAGACGTTTAGGTTGGTGGTCATTTCTTGGACGGGTGAACGGATTTTCCATGGGGCTTATTCGTTGACGGGAATGTCGCCTGTCTGCTGTTATCGACACTTTCCGGCTCCGATGAGAGAAATTTCGTCGTCAAGTTTTGTTTTTATTGTTGTCAGATTGTAATGTCCTTAAAATCCGGGAGGAATTTGGAGGGCTCACGCGCACTGCGTGTGAGTCATGGCGTGACGCGGCGGGAATCCCGTCTGCGCCTGCGCCGGTCCTCGGCGCGGCGCTCAGCCTCTGCGCTGCCACTCCGCGCGACTCGCCTCTCTCAGCCCTATGTCCTTGCACTTCCGCGCCGAAATCCCGTGACCCAGCCGTTTTCTACGTCGAACGCACCCTCGAAACTCGACCGCGTAAATCGACGTCGAGTGGTGCAATTCACGTGGACTTAAGTCTAAAATTAGCCCACCTCGAATGCAACGCAGAATGAAATGAAGTCTCTTTCTTCTGAGTTTAAGATAACAGCTCGTCTGCGTCATTCGTGACCAGTTTTCATTAAGGAAAAGAAAGAAAAAGTTTGCACATGAAGATATATTTCTGAAAAACAAAAGTTGCAATTTTGTTGTCTGATCCTCACGACAAAGCACGCTGAGATTTAAAACTCAAAACCTCTAATGAACAAAGACAAAAAATCTAAAAAGCCTATTTGTTGGTTTTTGGTTCAAAACTATTCGTTTTATTTTCAAGAGCAGTTTTTAAAAAGATCTCCGCACATCCCTATTTTTAATTTTTATCAAAATTTAAATGATTGCCGTAGGGTTTGCAAACAAAAGCGCGTAATATTTTGTTTTTCTAGAATATATTATAGCCTATTTTTGAAAAGTTTGCCGGTGGCATCTGAGTGATAAGCGATTTTGAGTGTGTTCATTATTTGTGATAAAAGTGCCATTAAGAAAAATCGGCCGAGTAGCGAAGAAGCCTGAGGACTTGTTCGGCGTGATAAGTAGTTTGTCTTCCAGATACATCTCTTTGCGGCCGGTAATCGGTCGTATCTGTGGGGCCGATATCGGGCAAACATGTTTATGCGTTTGCTGGCGTACTGATAGCTGGAGATGGCTAAAAGTTTCCATGTCTATCCTCGTTATCAGTAGTTTTGTACTGAAAATGTGTACTAGAGCACTTTCATGTTTGGCTGGATTTCTGGGATGGTCTGTCTTTTTAAAAGCCGTAAGATTACGGCTCTGGGTTGAGATTGAGATTTCGCGTTTCCTGGTAGCTAACAAAGGCGGCAGAACTGCTGGCCTTGAGCCATTTATGGCTTCAAGATGCTGTTAAGAATTGCTTTGTTCAGGTTATTTAGGGTGCTGCGTTTGATCCACCGAGGATTGCGAAATATTTAAACGGCAACAAAACTTTAGCCAACCCCTCTCCCCGAAAAATATAGGGGTAGTTTTTCAGCTGGAAAATCAGAAATGGGGTACTGTTTTTACACTGCTTCAGTATTTTTTCTCCCAACTAGGTTTTTTAGAATTTGCCTCAACTTGGGTATTCAGGAAACCGAGTTTAACTTGAACAGATGTGATTTCACGAATCTGCGAATCTGTAGCAACAACATTGATACTTTCTTCCCTGGGAAAAGTCAAAAGTCCATCGCCCACCCCCTTTTTTTGTGCTTTGATAAAGATAAGAGAGCGTCTTTTTTTGCCCGGGAAAACCGGGGCTGCGTTCGAAAACACCAATCGAAGGGTATTCTGTCTTTCTTATGAGAGCTCCATATGTTAGACAGAGATAGATCAACCCCGGGAGCCGTTTTCGAACGCGTCCCAAGGTGACTTGAACGGGGGATAGCATCACCGTATTTCCTAAGACACTTTGTGACCGAGTTGACCGCTGTGCAGAGTAGTCGTTTGCGGGTGAGATGACAGGCTTCACTGATAGGTGATAGTGGAGGAAAACCCGGAAAGCGGATTGTTAGTCGAGTGAAAGTGGCGCGAAATGGCGGCAACGGGGCGGTCGGCGTTACGAGGACAGCCAGCCGACCGAGCGGACCGCGACGACGCCCGACTGCGACACCTCGGACGCGACGCGATCCTGGAGTCCCCGTGGGCCGTGGGGGGACCCCAGGGGGCCCCGGGCTCCGCGACGGGAGCGACCAGATCCCGTTGATATAACCGTCATGGTGGCGAGAAGTAGTGGGAAACCAACCCGAAACGCAGTCAAGGCGCGAAAGTCTGCTCCGAACGAGATGTCTATTAGGCTGGTGATGGGATTAGAGTATGGTGGGTTCAGGTGGCGGTGAAATGGGTTCAGTGTTGGTTCAGGTGGGGGGGGGGATTAAAATGGTGGTAATTTACGTTATAGTAAGTGGATACGATTTTGGGTTCAGTGTATTGGCGTTCGCTTGCGAACATCATAGGAGTATCCCGGGTACCGAAACAGGCCTTACGCAGAAATCCCAAAAAGAGATATGGAAAAAGAGAAAGAAACATCTCTGAATACCTCGCGTCTTTAGTGCAATTTTCCAATAAACACTAAAAAACATTAAGAAAAAAATAAATAAATCAAGAAAAAAGAGGTTTTAAACAAACGCGAGGAATGCTCCAGCGAGTGAGTTTCGGAGCCGATTATTATGGTTCCAAAATGGATCATACACTCTAAATTTGATTCGATGAGAATCTCTGAGATTCATTGAAAATTCACTTAATGTCAATGTATCACCACTGATTATTTTTTTCAGTGGTGCTGTATTGACTGAAATTCAGTAAATTTTTTCTTAATCTTAGAGACAGTCACTGATTCAAATTTAGAGTGTACTCTTTCGGATCGCTTTTCTGCTAATGAAACTACGCCATTTTTATTTTCCGCTACTGGCCAAAATGCGTGTTTATGACAAAAGGAGAGGTCGCGCGAGGGGGCGATCCGTAAATTGCGTTATGGCCGGGGCCGGGCAGCCGTTTCGCGTGGACCGCGTTCGTCCTGCCGACGACTTTCGGGCTAAAAATACTCGCCGACGGACCCAGTACGTTGACGTCGACAGCTGTTCTCTTCAACTCCCAATTTGAACCGTTCTGCTCGCGAGCGACTTTGCGAGACTTTTGCGGACCGAGCGAAGAGCGACGGTCGCTGGGGTCAATTTTTTGCTTTCACCTTTTGCTAACGAAAGATGTTTAAACTGCAATCGTGGACCTAATTAGACGCGAAGAGCGACTTTTCCACCGAGCTTCGCTGACTGCTCTGCTCAAGGAAGTACTGAATTTGCAGGAAATTGGTTGCACAAACCTTTTTGGCGACTTATCTTTGATCGCTTCAGGCTAGTCAAGTTAAGTTAAAGCTTTGAAATGTAAAAAAATCCGAAAAGGCAATCAAAGCCATTCCATTTACATGTATAAATAGTCTCAATATTTAAGTCTGACTGAAAATAGACTTTCAATTTTATAGAGACGCAAGAGTTGCTATTTTGACTCTCATTCCAAAACGCGCAGTTTTTTGTTTTTTATGCAATGTATGTTTAATGATCGACGAGGAAAGGATTTTTTCTTTCTTTTTTTGTTTTTTTTTTATTTTAACGTATTCAGCAATTGATAAACCTTTTTTTACAGCAACTTCTAGGCTACTTTTTCCACCAAACGCCGAAAATTGTTATTTTTAGGTTAGCGTCCTTATTACACCGTATAAAATTCGCAAACTTTCCCCTCGAAATTTTAAAATCACGTCGGTAACCGTGTCCAAAATTTTAACCGACTATGCAGGACCATGTCAGCTGTAAGTTTCGAGAGTTTTTACGACAAACCGGTGACTGCGATCACACATCGTTAAATTTTCCTTTCTGTCGCTAACCTTATCACTTGGAATTTACCTTCTTATGCGGATTAAAACCTTTTCGTTTCAGCGCTGTTTTCGATTTTACAAACTAGCTGACCGCGAAGGTCTGCTCGCCGCTTTGCGAAATTTCGTATTTAGCAGAGAGCGATGACACGCGGAAATCGCGGTATATATTTGGGTTTCCGAAGGTCGCCGACCCGGCCAACGAACTTGGGGCTCGCAAACCCAGACCCAAGGTCTTTGGCTGTCCGTCGACCTTAATTACTCGGATACCGAGCGAACAGTTGTTGAGAGCGGAGTTGACTTTCCTTAGTTGGAGAGAGGGAGAGGGAGATAGATGGTTGCGCGCTGCGCGAAGCGCGGCTGGCGTCCTTGTCTAGCGCTCTGACGTCGATTCCGGGCCGTGCCGTCACGTCACTACGTCACATTCCGTGTCGTCATTGGACGTCACACGTGCGTTGCTGACATTGAAGAGATGCGATGCCTTTCTTCCTTTGATGACGTCATCGTTGAAGTCGAGCTGGGACGAAGGGACCCCGTTTCCCTCACGTGGCCTTCGATTTGTGCCTCAGGAGTCCGCTTATCGGACAGGAAACGATAGTTGACCCTCGATTTATGCATATTTGGGATACCCTGCGTAAGATGTCGTTTTCTTCGGTCCAGTTGCTCGTCCGGTCACAGTTCTTGATTTCCGACCGCTCCCTTGAAAACCGTGCTTTTTAAACACAACTGAGATGATGGCCCCCTGTTGATATATCTGTAATACATTGAAACCCAGTTAAGGTACGAATCAAGGGACTGAGACCCCTTCGTTTCTTAAGCGGGTTCGTATCTTATCCTGGTTTAATTAAACACCGACTAGGCTCAAGGGAATTAAGACAATGCGTATGCTAAACGGGTTCGTATCTTTAACGGGCGTATCTTAAGCGGGTTTTACTGTATTGAATACCGTTTTCGGGATTGGGTTTTCTTTTTTATATGTGCATGTTTTAACGCTTTACAGCCCAGGAGACACAAAACCCTCTAGTTAGAAAATAGAACAAATATTAAAGAGAACAGTGTCTGGCTCTAAATTGATGAAATCACGTCTTGCTTGATTTACTGTATCAACCCACTACCCCCCAGCGATGCCGTTCGGAAGCAGAAAAAAATATTTTAGAAGACCTTTCCAGTGCAGTACTGTCACAATTCAAAAAATCTCACCCCTACTGGAAACCTGAAATTTAATTATTTAGGCATTTTTCAAAGCTTAAAATTGCGTTATTCATTGGGAAAAATCCTTTCAATTTCTCTTGAGGTAAATTTCATTCCAAATACTTTGGGCTGTTGTGGGTTTAAATCAGTCTTTTTCCTTTTTTTTTCAAATTTTGTAGGAAAGGCTGATTTAAGACTGCACTGGTTTATTCCGAGGTGCTGGTTACATAGGCTTTCCATCCGAACGTGTCCTCATTCTGATTTAAAATAACCTTTTCATGTTGCCTCCACCGCTACGTCACGATACTTTTTGAACGTGTTGTTTTCGCAGTTGATCAGTTTAAAAGCTCGTCTCAGGCGAGATATTTCGAGCCACCGGAAGTGGGAAAGCTTTTGTACTTGAACCCTGTGTTGTTGTTTTTTTTTTTGTCTTTTAGCGGCGACTGTGTGAATTTTGTGGTGACGTTTTTGTTTGTTTGCCAACAGCTGATGCCGGCATCTTGACCCGGCGCCAGGGCCCGCCCGTCCGTCCGACCGTCCGGCCCCTCCCCGCGCTTCGGCTGTGTCGCGCCCTGCGTCGCGCCCTGCGTTGCGCCCCGCAGCGCCCCGACTTGCGAGCGCGCCCGCCCGCCCGCCACCCTCCCTCCCTCCGTCCAGCCCCTGCCTCGGGCTCCGAGCGCCCGCTCCGAGCGCCCGCCACTCTCGGGAGAGAGCCACACAGCAAAGGAGAGCCGACATGGAGCGCGAGTCGAATCAGATGCAGACGCAGTGCCGTTCAGGCTGCGGCTTCTACGGCTCCCCCGCTACAGATGGACTCTGTTCGCTTTGTTACAAGGAAGCACTCAAAAAGAAACAGGTACTGCATGGTTTTGATATTGGGGCCCCTGATGACTCAGTGGTGACGTGCTCTCCCTGGTGCAGGGTGGCCACTAGTCAGGAAATCCTGGAACAATCTCAGAACTTCAACCGTTTTTTAAGCCCGTTTCCGTACAAAGAAGGTCTTCATAGCTGTTTTTTTTTGTTGTTTTTTTTTCGGGGAGCCCTTATTTTGTGTTTCCTTTATTTTATTTTTAAATTTTTTGTATATTATTACCATATTTTTCGTTAATCGAGATTATGGATCTAATCTCATTTTTCCTTCAAATAAAAATTAAGGTCGCATTTTTCCAGAAAATATGCAAGTAGAGATTTCGCTTTGAAATACTTCCTTAGGGTCGAAGAGCGAAACCGCGTATCGTGATGGAATGTGTCGAGTGATGTGGAAAAACAATTTAAAAAGAAAACGTGGATAGTCAATATTATCGAGGATAGTCTTGGGAAAATCGGGAAATGCGTAAGCGTAAATCGTAAAAAATAATCGCCCAAAACAGTGTTGAGAAGTTGTCAGTCCTGCACCGTGTTTCGGTTTGTTTACTGCACGCCAGCCGTCAACTATGACATTCGTCGGTCTCGTATCTCGCCCCTGAGCCTCACCGTTGCTTGTAACGTACCATTTCTTCCAGCGTTTGCATACTCAGTGCCTGAATCAACGTATTCGTTGAATCTTGATTTGCGCTCGACGTGATTTGAAAATGCGTGGTTTATTACTCACTTTAAAGGATCTTTAACTCCTGGGAAACATGCTAAAGAGATACTTTGAACCGCTTTCCCGGCGGCCACCCTGCCGTAAAGTCCAGGGTTCGAGTCCACCTCGCTGCTGAGCCATCCCGTTGGCCCAAGTGGTTGCGCGGATGATCCGGGGACTTCACTCGTGGAGTTGTCTTATCGTCCGGCACCGCGGGAAGACGCACTTCCCAGCTCTTCATTTGTATCCTTGCCTTCCTCAGGGATCTCGGTGAGGATCACAGAGGACTCGTTGGAGTCGTAAGTGACCACGGGCCTGCGGACTCGCAGGGGGCCTGGGTGCGTACCGGAGGTTCGAACGCAATCCTGGCAGGCTGCCATGCCGCCCGTCGACGAACATTTCCCTCCCTTACACTAATTTGAACAATGAAAAGAAAACCGGAGATTTTTTCTGTAATAGCCCACTGGTAGCATCTCTATACAGCAAACAATTGACCAGCTCCGTCTACAAATGAAGAAAAAAATTGACGCTCAAAATTGTAGATTTTTTAAATCGATTTCAAATGTTCTTTGTTTCGACGAGCTTTTCTGATTTCCTTTTATTTTGGGAATGTACAGCCTGGTGTTTGCTGAACAGTCTTCTAATGTGCACGGGGATAATCGGGTTAATCATTGTGGCTTTTCAGCCCTTGTTTTAAAAAGTCTCGTGATCCATGGCAAAACCTTCCTCGCCCTGACACGTTAAACAGGGACCTCCCTTCCCAGCCCCCTTTTTCTTCTAGCCCGTTTGCAGCCAAATTGACCCCTAAAGGGAAAAAAAAACTGAAGGGCTTTTTTTTTTTTTTACATAATCGTATCGCTTGTCGGTAAATTCTTGAAATGGGTTAATTTTTGAAAATAATGGCAACCCTTGTTAAAGGTTCCACGTGTTGAAGACCGAAACTATCTGAAAATCGTAGGCGTGCAATGGCAGGTGGTTCTGCTGGTATTTAAACTTGGACGGCAGACGGCCAACACCTGTTCGGGCTGTAACTTTCAGACGAATAACTACAAAACGCCTCTCAATTTATGCCGATTTCAGAGCTATCCGGCCGGTGACAGATCGTAGAATCGAACAAATACTGTATCATCGTCTGATTTTATTGGACCTGGCAAGCGCAATGAGGCATGAAAGTAAAATGAAAGGCCCTTTGTTTGTTGTGTTGCCAGCACTGTATGCTGAGATTCGTGCTTTCAGAGCTCGTATTTTTAAGTCTGATAAATTAAATATCAAGCAGTAGCTTGGATTCGTTAATTTTGGGTGGTTAGGTGCTCGTTTTTGGTGGTCATAATTTTGAAATCGGGAAACGGCATTCTGAGTATATTGAGTGATAAAAATAACCTTGCATCGCCAGCGAGTAATGTTAAGGTTACTCTTTCGAACCTTGCATTTTTCCAAGTCCGAGAAACATTACTTTTTAAGTCCGCCTCCTTTCGGAAAAGGGCTTCATAGTTTCGCGCTTGTCTGTTTGTGTGTATGTATCCTGTCGTCGCTCCAAAGATACTGGTTGTAACGTTCAATATATGAAATCGACGTGAAATCATCCTTTGATGAAGACTGCAGGGCAGCAAATCTTGTAAATTGTCATTTTCAGTTATTCAAGAAAATGTGATAGAATGAGTAGATTTGCAGAATTCACCACCACTTTTTGGTCTATTGAAATACTATCTCGGGATTTTTAATTAAAGTCTCAAGTTCGTTTAGTATAACCAAAGCATGCAAAAATAAGTGGAGAAATTTTCATGCAGTATCCGCCCGATTTTTTATTCATGGAAGCAATAACGTCCATGTCCGAATGATTTTTTTTCTCGGGAGTTCTTAGTTAAACTGAAGCACATACAGTATGTGGCCGGAAGTAACGCCAGGCAGCCTTTTTTATTGCGCGTAAAAGTAGTATAATTGGTCTTCGATACCAGCACCAGTTTCCGGTCTACCTAAGCCTCTATTTTCACTCTCGTAATTCAGATACCTTTCGGTTTTAGATCTGTAGCTTTTAAAATGATGTTGATATTCTAAAGCTGAGGAATTATTCAGAATATCGTCGGGAAATGTTTGCGCCGTATGTTTCAAGTTTCGGTGAGGCCGGGGTAATTTGGCAGAGAGACGAGACGTTTGTTAATGGATGTTTTTGTTTTTTTGTGTGGCAGCAACCTCCTGTATCTTCACCCGCGGCCTCTACGGCGTCCAGCGGGTCGGCCACACCCTTCGTGTCGGCGTCGTCAGTTGCCGCTGCGGTGGACACAGCACTGCCCACGATACCTGTTATCACCCCCGATCACTGTAAAGACGTGAGTACACTCTTTCTTCATATATCTATACCCTGAATCAATTTTTTTTTAGCGTTGAGGGAAAACCTTGAAAAATCGGGTTATATCTTAGGCCTGAAAATATCAGGGAGAAATTGGGGGATTCCATTCTTTATCCAGAAAAGCTATTTGTCCCAAGGGGTAACAACTCATGATAACCGATATACAAAAGACCTTCATATCCTTGATATCCGGCTGTTGGATTTGGTCAAAACATGGTTGTTTTCAGAAATTTTTCAATTTTTTTACGCTCTGACCACTGCCTACTGATATCTGGCTAATATTTATGTATATCCAGCTGAAATTTTTTAATATTCTTCCGAAATCTGTTCATTTAATTGAAATTTGGTCGATTTTCTCTTGATGTTCGTTTATTATACCTCTGATATCCGGTATACCGATTTCCAGCAAGGTTTGCCCCCTTGATTTGCCCTTTTTACAAATCCCTGTCAACTTACGGTTCAGTCGGTATCAATAGTTGCATAAAATTATATTTGTAATTTAGTAAATCTAAAAAGTGAAGTTATAAAGTAAATTTCCTGAAAGTCGTATAAAATCTCTGTATATGAAAGCACGAGAGGAGGCATGACTTTAGATCTCGTCTGTTCAAAGCAACCGTAGGTCAGCTGAGGCTAAGTAGAGATGAACTTATCTTTTTAAGCAAGATCTCAAGTTCGCCTAGGTTTAATTCAAACCCAGGTCACTGAAATAAGCTGAAACAGAGCTGAAATAAGTTTTGTTAGTCGTTAGGAAGTCAACGAACCATGTTTTTCTGTTTTCTAAAAAAGGATTTGGACAAATTTTATGATGGCACGTAAAAACCGGAGTTTTGTTTTTCGGTCAGTAACCGTGGGAATCCCAGTCCGCAGTTAAATCCCTATCTCATAGAATATTAATTATTGATTTAGATTTATTTAGTTTGAAATGAGGGCTGTTGTCTGACACTCTGTAATTTCGGAGGAGTTTTTATGTGCTGTTCTGGTTTTCGCCCCTCGTCAGGCAAACTGTCTTGAGGGTAACAGATTGGAAGTCGCTCACGAATCAAAATGTGGTTATTATGCGCATCTAAATGGGAAAAGCAGTGAACTTACCATATATTATCTCGCGAGCGAGATTTTTAATGACAGCATTATGCTTGGTGCTGAACAATGGCCTTTTCTTTCCAAAAAGGAATTTTCGTAATGTTTGCATACCTTTGAGGGGACTTACAGACCTCTTTACTGATGGGTTGATTTTCTTAATTGGAGGATACTTTTTCTAATCGTAACTATGCGTCCAATGTATGTCGATGCTGTAGAAACTTATCTAAGAAATTTCTAAGAAGTTTTCAGGACATTCATCGTGTCTAACCGCAAAATTGATATCCTACGCTCGTTAGGTTCTGTGAGAATAATTTGTTTTTGTCATTTATAAGAGCTTTAAGATCAGGTGACTGTGAAGTCGGAGCGTGCAACCTCTCAAGCGCCCACTCGTGGATAGACTTGTTATCTAATTCGGTTTTTCCCGAAAAAAAAATAACAACAAAGAAAGTAAGGCGCCACATCACGCGAGAAATTCAATTTTTTTTCTCGTCGTTGGTATCAAATTCCACGCAGCTTCAGACGTTATCATCAGCTCCAAGAAAAATATCAGTGCTGACTCAACGTCTTGAACTTCTATTCTTTAGTACTTGAAGTCCGACCGCGGTTCAACAGCTCCAGAATTCTTATTCACAGTCGGACTATCTCATTTTCAACGCGGAGAAACCTTGGTTAAATGTCGAATAGGCGGTTGGGTTGAAATAGAGTTTGACAGTCAAGAAGCCAATCTGCCTGGTTTAATTTGAGCGAACTTTTTTTTTTCTGTCGAGGTAACGATGTTCCAACGAGACTTCGTCAACCAAGATTCTTAGTCAGAATCGTTCGCTCTGATTAACCTTTCATCGTGTTCTTCGTTGGGAAAAACATAGGTCGTTGACCTTTTGAGATTTTTAACCTGTTGTATAAGGACGGCAATGTCCGATTCCCGGCGCAAACGGGGTTGCCAGATTTCTCAACACCGTCATTTTTAAACACGGTTTATTTCTTATCCGAAGAGATAACTTAATGATCAACCTCATTTTTGGGTTGCTCAGCTCGCGAGCGATCCAAAACATGGTCGACTTGCTAGGATATCTCTCATAGTTCCCGAGTTAATCGTGATTTTACAAAATTGCGAAATCTGGCAACACTGGGCGGAAAATTCAAGTTTTACGCCATTAAAGAGGTAGGGTTGATACGGATTATACGATTAGCCTGGTGGCCCATTTCGAGTGGTGAAGCGCCATTGTCGTCAAGAATGCTACGTTGCCGAGCAATGAAAAGGTGGTTTTGCTCGGGGGAGCCCCGAAAATGAGGGGGCGTCCCCGCCCCTAGGATGTGCCCCCCGGGGGGCGCCACGGTAAGGGCCCGGTCCTCGGCGCGGAGAGGCCAGCCCCCGGCCGAGCGGCCCCCTGCGCCCCACTCCGTCTGTTGAGGCCGCACGCGGTAGTGCGAGCGCAGAGGTTTTGCGATGTTTGTTTCTCACTGTTGTTTGTGGTGCCGTTCGCAGGGGAGTAATGAGAATGGCGAGGGCGCGTCAGGAAGCCCGGCCAACGCCGAGAGCTCCGTCAACGGCGAAGCGGACGACTCGGCCTACGACGGCAAGGACTCTCAAGAGAAAGACGGGAAGAAGAAGAAGAATCGTTGTGCGACATGCCGCAAGAAGGTTGGACTGACAGGTACGTTCACGGATTACGCTCGCTTACGTTGGTTTCTACGGTTTGCGCTCGGTCGAGTAGTTTCTTTGGTTCTTTTCCGGCCCAGGGGCAACCTAACCTACCAGGGGCAACCTAACCTACTGGCCAAGTGTAACTCGCCCAACCTAACCCCGCCCACTCAAACCGAACCTCACCAAGTTTAACCTTACCAAGCTTAAACCTAACCTTACCTAGCCTAGCATTTCCACTTTCTCATGATATCACTTAAGGAAATGCAGTCCGTGGTGAACAGTCTGCTTTCCTTTGTTTTGTTCGAGATGGTTTTATGCTCTTTTGTGGACTGGTTTACCGGTAGTTGTTGCCAGTATTCGAAGCAATCCGTAAGCACTATCAGCCCAAAAGGTATTGTCCGGTTCTGGTCGCGCTGGAAGGCTCCACCTTATGGGAAAATACATTGACCACCGCCTTGTTGCACGAATAGAACTGGACAATACCATTTGGACTGATAGTACGAGGGTCTGTTGCATTCCGAATTTCACATGGCTGTAGTTTTCGTAGAGAATGGGCTTCGTAGTTTGGGTTGGAAGCTGCGCAAGTGAACATAGCTCGCAGCATCTCAAGATAATTCCGATAGTGCGGCAGTGTCTGTCTAGAAGTTGTTGTTAAGTTTTGTGTTGTTTTTTCGTGTTGCAGGGTTCGAATGCCGGTGTGGAGGCTTGTTTTGCGCCTTGCACCGGTACAGCGACAAACACGAGTGCACCTTCGACTACAGAGAGCTTGGAGCTCAGGAAATCCGACGCAACAATCCCGTTGTGGTGGGTGAAAAAATCACCAAAATTTGAGCGCAAGGCCCGGCACTGTCCAGCCCGAACCCCCCTCCCCCCAGTCAAGCCAGCTCAGCCCCTGCCCCTCTTCACCTGCCCCGACTCGGCCCGACCCGACTCGACTCGGCCCGACGGACAAAACGAAATTGGATTGGCCGCTGGGATCCAGCACTGGCGCACAAGTCACTCCCGTTCCGTTCCGCACCCGCTCACCTCGAATTAGTGCCATGGCGTTCGATTCTTGTTAGTGTCTAAATCGTTGGTTCCTGTAACAGCTCCTGTACTCCCGTACTACCTTCGAACCGAAACCGAAGACTTTGATGAAAAACTTTTGTCTGGTTTCGGCCTTGATTGAACTGGTGTTTGTGATACGAATCCTTCAAGTTTGAATAAAAAAAAAGGTAAACTACGAAAAATATGGATGGTGTTTTTGATACAGTGAAATATACTGGTGTGTGTTGCTTTGTTTTGTTTAATTTTTGGTTGGATATTCGTTTCGAGCAAGCGTCAAGGATCGAAAGAGAAACGTTCGAGTTGAAGTGATGAGCTAGCGGGCGGGCGCGCGCTTGTTCGTGCTGTGGACGTCCCGCGCTATCGATCTAACGATGGATCGTTCGAGCGACCGACCGGCCGTCCGTTGGGAGTCTCTGTTGTGATTGACGAGCACGTTCTTCGAACCTGGATTTTTTTCTCCCTTGTTAAAAGAAAGACCATTTTTCGCTTGGTTTGTTTGGGTTTGCATGAGTGCGATGTCATTTCCAGTCTGGTAGTGGCCCATTTCGGCAGTAACGCGATCGTTCACCAAGAAAGAAGACTTGTTTCTTACCATGTTTCCAAATAGTTTATGCAATATATACTAGTACTTAGCTTGATTTAACGGAAGTTCTAGACAAGGCTGGAGTTTGAGTTGTTTGATTCCTATTTTGTTTTGCTCTGTTGTCGAACTCAAAATTGTTATGCTGTGCTGTGAAGGCAGTTTACAAGAAATTTGTTGGCTGTACAGTACATGGTGGCTGTCAATGAATTTTAAAAGAAAATGTTAGCAAAGAGTGTATCTTTCAAGGCATGTTATTTTAATTGTTTAGTGTTAATTTACTGTTGCATCAAATTTGGATAGGATTATCAATTGCTTCTTTAAGTTAATAAAGCTTAAAAAATGTAAATTTTGTCCATTATGTGTGTGTGCATTGTGTATGTGTGGTACGGGTGTGGAGAGGCGACGCGTGAGTGATGTGATTCCAAGAGTGAAGCCTGGCCTAGGCTAAGCGCTTGAATGCGTGATAGTGAGCGAGTGTTTGCGTGCGCGCGTGCCTGCCTGGATGTCTGTCGGTGTGTGTCTTTTGATAGCTACCCCATTGACTTATATGCTAGGAATCAATTGAACAAGAGCGAGTGTGTATGTGGTGGGAGACGGTGCAGGATGCGCCGGTAGAGGGTTCTTTCTTTTTGTTTCCCCCCCCCCCAATTATTTTTTTTTCTTTTTTGTGCAGAAGTGTTTTAAGCTCAAGACTTCTGTTTCCTCTTTTTACAGTTTTATCTCGACGCTTGATTGTGTCTGTTTGAATTGAAGGAATAATGAGGCTGCTGAGTAGAATACGGCAAGCCGAGCACTAATCAGACTTGATTTCCTTTGGTTTGGATACTTTCGGATATATTAGAGGAAACCTGTATTTATGTACACATGTATCTTTTACTCCTAAATATATGATGTGAATATTGTTATGATAGAAAGAAAAGTGCTGTAGTTATATTCGAACGGAAAGTGCATTAAAAGAGTCCAGTTGTTGTAAAATCGCTTCGAAATTCCTTCCAGTCTTGCTACGTTTTCGAAAGGCTAGAGGGCTTGAATTGAACGCAAGGTTCGGATTGGAATGCAATGCCCTCAAAGCATCATACTGTACTCGGCCAGTTGTAGTCGGTCAGCGATCTGTCTGGTGCTCTGCGATTTTCTTCTCTCCAGACTTGATTCTTTCTCCCTACCCTGCGTTGATTTGTTTGAGGTACAGAACTGTGTTCAGTTATGGGAATATGTGATTGATTTCTACACAACTACTGTTAACCTATCTGATATGCAGGATACGTGTAACTCGGTGGTGTGTGTTGTAGTGCTGTTAAATCTAAATGTAGCACATTATTTTGCTCAATACTTCTCATATAAACTGATCTCTGTGGCTATATTTTACCATCAGCTCTGGTGTCTGTTCTGTACGGTACAGTATGGTGCGGTGCTGAGCGCTAGTCGGTCCGCTTGAAAGTTGCCGGTGATGACTAGCGCCTTGCCTGCCAACTAAAACATAGTATAGCCTTTAGCAATCGGTTTTGGTATTTAAAGTTGAGGTGTGATACTCAGCTGGGTCACCAGAACACTTATTTTAAGACTGAACCACAGTTACCACCGTGTTCTTGGATGGCCGTGTCTTACGAAGCAGAAGAGTTTCTCTTCATGGGGAAACTCAGCCCGAGGGATTTATTTTTTATATTGTCTGATAAGAAGAAGTGAGGAAAGCGTGCGCAAGCTGAGCTGAGCCCGACTGTCTGATTGGAGGTCATCTTACGCTGTGTTACGTGCGTGTACGGTCTTGCTTTGGTTTTGACCCCTCTGACCCTCCCCTCTCCCCCACCCCACAATACAATCATCATGCCCCCAAAAGCGGAGTTAATTGCCCGCCCGCAGATCTTACTTCTCATCTTGCAATCAACAAAAAGGACTCGCTAGAGAATCATCCGAGCATTCTGAGTGTTGTTGCTTTGGGTCGAGCAAATCATTCGCGGGGCAATCTCCGAGCGTAGCAGCTAAATAAGTTGACTGTGATTAATTATAAATTATCTATGACTAAGTAGCCGATCGATATATTGGAGAAGTTTTTGGCGGGATTGTGTGACAAGGCCACCCAAAAACAAAACGTGGTTCTCTTGGTGTCAGTGAGCCCGAGTGCCAGTGAGTCCGTCAGCGCGTCCACTGTGAATGAAACGCTGTCTCTGTCATACACGTTACGAACGCTTGTGTTACTGTTGTTGTTACTTTGTTGCAACTGCCGACTCGAGAGAAGTGTTCTGACAATAATGGGCTGAACCTTCCTCTGGAACGGACCGTGTGTTTAATTATGTTCTTATTAACGAATAGAGAGTTTATTTTGGGAAAGTATACACGCACGAGTGCGAAGCGAAAGACTAAGTGACTCGTTCGTTTTCAAAAAGACACCAATGTCGTGTGCACCGATCACTTTGGCGCACTTTCCAGAGAAGTTAGACAACTAACGCTGACCTAAAACTGCAGAAGTAATTTGCTGTGTATGCTGTACAGGATTATGTCTCGGGACCAGACTAGCTTCAAAGGTTCTATGGTAGCATGCATAAAGTAGACTTCTCTGAGAGCTCTTCAAAGTGGCGCTCTTCCCGCAAATCACAGTACTGACGATACGACCTAATGTGTATGCTTGGTAGCGATGTGTTTGAGACGTGTTGTGTGCTCATATGGCACGGCGAGGTTGGGTCAAGGAGCCACCGTTACATGGTTGGCCTGACCTGACCTGGCTCGACCTCAGATGGCTGACCATAGATGATGAGCCTTTCTTTTATTGTATAACTTCCCCAGTCATCTGGCTTGCTGTATTGTACATTATTGCTGATTTTAATTACTCTTTAACCAGGGGTGAAATTCTTACCAATGAATATTTCAAGATCCGGTAATATTATTGTTTTGTTCTTTATATGTCATATATACATTTAATAAAAGTTTTGTTTCCGGGTTCACGAGAAAATTCCTTCCCCTAATTGATTTTCCTTTGTAAATTTTGTGGAAAATGAGTAGTTGTGTAGGAACAGTCATTATCGTCATTTATTAATGATTCATTTATATTTTATTCATTCACATTTCATGTATTTCTCTTCTCACAATAGTAGCCCTTGATTTTAAAACATTATTAATGTTCTAAAACATTGTATGTAAGGTAACCTAATAAAAAGCCTTATAAATCGAGTAATAATGTCTCTGTCTGTTCCTCCGAGTTTTCTTAATGTTAGCTACGAGATTTTTGTTTGAAACTGGTTTGAAAGGCTTATTGTTCGTGCTGATAGTTCGCTTATAGAGAGAGGACCAAATTTCTACTATTGTTTCTGCTTGCTCGTCTTCACATCTCTGTCGGCAAAGCAAGGGCTTCAATGTTGAGACAAATTTCTCTCGTCTTTAGTCTCGGCATTTTTCAGTGTATTTTTGCTGTAGCTAGTGTTCATTTTGGAACCCGATTCGCCTAAAATAGAAACTGTTTCTCCTTGAAAACCCTTAATTTCTCTGGTTAAGGATTTTTCTTTCCTCTTTTTCGATAATGCAATATGTTGCACTGTAAAATAGAGGTACGTTATCGAATGCAAGGCTAAGTACCGTGAAGAGAACTTGTGATACTGTTTACGAGAGGAGACATATGCTTTTACGAATAAAATTTGTCTGTGTTGCTTAAGAGATATATCTTAAAAGCTGGTTTTAATTACTTTTTTTCTCCTCGAAAAACGTCACATTCGCTTGCCGGTGATTTTCATTTGTAACTCGTATCCTGAGGTCTTACAGGCCATTTGTGATTGCGTTTAAAATATTCGGCACGTTTGCCAACAACCGTCAGCTGTGACAGCATCCTGTGCTCATGGCGTAGTGAAGTTCCGTTTGTCCAACTTGCACTAGCGAACGA
>Ga0058701_10001147_pt1 | contig 18445 bp, 11 predicted proteins | sample AgamicOrMae_FD_97039 | JGI IMG/M metagenome (GOLD analysis project Ga0058701, IMG submission 97039) | Agave microbial communities from Guanajuato, Mexico - Or.Ma.e | ecosystem: Host-associated > Plants > Phyllosphere > Phylloplane/Leaf | place: Guanajuato, Mexico | collected 2012-06-04
GAAATTGAAAAGATTTTTTCCATTAAAATACGCAATTTTAAGCTTTGGAAAATGCCTAAATAATTCAATTTCAGGGTTCCAAAGGGGTGACATTTTTTTTAAATAGTGACAATACTGAGCTGAAAAGATCCTCTAAAATATTTTTTTCTGTTGCCGAACGGCATCGCTGGGAGGTAAAGGGTTAATGGCATTATGGAACAATTTTCTCGTAAACCATTCTTCATTACGTCGATAGCGATCTCAATGTCTGCTTTGGACTTACTCCTAAAAACATGAGTGGGAAATCAAACTCTGTTGGTATTTCTCACATAGATATAAACATAAATTTCGTACTTTTTAATACAATATAAAAAATGAATTAAAGAGAGGAGGGATAATTTTCTTCATAATTTGAGAAACCTTTGATTTTTCTCGAAGTTTTTTGTCTGTATTCTCTGCGAAACAAAGACTAGTTATTCAGTTGAAAAAATACAAATAAAATTTCAAGGGTACGGAGAATTAACTATAAATGGAAGAGGTGGCGTAGTCGTACTTTCCATTCTCGTCTTGTCTTTTATTTCGTCTTGACGACCAACGACATAAAAGCGCGTACATTATGTGTAAACCTTGTAAAGTCACTTGCCTTATGCCTCGCTTTGCTACCACTCCACTCAGCTATCTTAATGACTTTCAGGTAGCAGTACCACTTACAAGTGAGCACCATTTTAGCGACCGTCTGATTATAATGTGAGAAGTCAGGTTACGTTATTTAACGTAAGCCTTTCTCCGCTCAACAGGGTTACGAAAGGTAGAACACACGAGGCAGGAAATTTCATCTCTTCCGTACGCGCTATACAGACAAGTCTTGATGAAACAGGCAACTCTCTTAGCATTAAGGGCACTATGTGAATAGAAAATGGCTGATTTAAGCGAATGCAGTCGACCTCATCTCCGTGGCAGCTGCACACAATTGCACTCCATGCAGGAATTGCTAAGTCGACCCGAGTGCAAGGGCTGCACCCCCCACAGGATCCGATCGCTGATATTGACCACGTGAACTGCTACGGCCACGGGATACGGAGAGAGCTTACAGTGAACACGTCACGCTGGGTTCGAAAAAGCCCTCCATCTTAGCGATTAGCGATCAGGACTTTGGCCACTCTGCATTAGCGCTCCAAGGACGGCCAGAACCAATCTATTCCTCAGCTAATTCAGGAGTGTTTCTTTACAAGCGACCCCCGGGGTAGCGCACTGCATCCTGCCGTTGACGTCTCTTAAATGGATTTACTACTAGTTTAAGTTTGTCGGAAAGCCGGGGAGAATAGTGTCCAGGTGAGACGCTTTTCTTCAAGTCCATGCCACTGTTCACACCTAGTTTTGGAAGCCGGATTTTCCTCAGCTACCCTTTCTAACAAGGTTCAGCTGTTTCGCTATGAAAAAGGAAGAAAAAAACTTAAGCCCGATTTTCACTCTCTTAAAGTAAGTTATAAAAGTGTGCGAGTATGATTTTGCTTAATATGGGAGTACTACAACTGTCCTCAGATTTTCTTCAAATTTTCAGGACTGCAAGATAGTGGTATGAAAAGATACGCAAGGCCCAAACTTGCTGCTTACACCCATTTTTACTTCATGAAAAGTAGCGTTCATTTTTGAACATTTTTTCCTGTATATTTTAAAACCAATAATCATTCCTTGTAGTATGCCTTAAAATAGCGCCTGTATCTAAAATTGTGAGGATTCTGCGATCTTTCCAGCCGTTTCCAAGATATTGACAATTTTTTGTGATTTTACATTTTTTGTTCAATTTTTAACGCTATTAAGGTGGAAAAATACATGCGGGCAGCAAGTTTTGGGCTTGGGTGTCTTTCCTCGCAACTATCTTAAAGTTCTGGAAGTTTCAAGAAAATCGGAGGCGGCAAGTCAAGGTGCTTCCCGTGTCAGCCTCGGAGTTCTTGGATTCTCTCAGAAACATTGCACCGTATAATTCCAGCATTTCGTTCACCTACAATTAATCAACGCAAAGGTAATTTTTTATGCTTTTGTGTTGCTGACGCCCTAATGAAGCCGGGCCGAGAACAATTCTTCAGCAAATCTTGTGCGAGAACGGGGTGTGGTGTCGAAAGTCAACTTGTGTGCAGACTGGAAGTGCGGAGGAGAGGAAGGGGTGGACAGGGGTGCATTGTAGCGATCAAGGCGATATCGGAATTCCAACGCTTCCCTCCTAACATCGCTTGATTGAAATAATTCCAAGAGTGAGTGAGAGGGCAATAGGGAGGCGAGGAAGGTGAGTACTTGGTAGGGTTTGCTCGTGGTTTCATGTTTTCAAGGATCGCTGGGTTACCGCGACAGCCGGGAGGTTACGATGGAATTCTCCGGGAAGCCAACCTTCAAACCAGGATTACAGCGTAGGAGTTTATTATCTGATCATTGAAGGCGTCGGTTATCAACTGCTGTATGCGATGACGTCTTCATTCGGAACAATGTCGTGTTGGGGAAAAAAAGTTCAAAGTTTAACAGAGTGATAATGAATCACGAAACTCTCTCGATTTCGTGGGCATGTTACAATATGGATCCACTGCAAACCCGAATCCATGAATACATTCTATCACCCAACTCCGCGGGCAAATTGCAGCCTGAAAACCCCCAATCCGTAACGACGTTCACAGAGTCCCATTTTACGCCAGTTAACCGAGTGCCATTGAAAAGTATGCGCGAACAGGGAAGCAGACGTTACTCCCACTGAATAGGGAAGTCAAAGCCTGTTCCCATTTTTGTGTGGCTGTGCGCCACTGTATTTTACTGCAGATTGGGCGACATTCAGGGAAAACAAGGCGGGCGCGAGGGGGGTGTACAATGTGCCCAAATTGGTCGCGAATTGGCATGGGAAGGCTGAGCCAAGCTGCGGCTGCCAGCAGCCAGCTGCAAGGGCAGGAGCAGGCCTGCTGCAGGTGCAGAGTCTCGCAGCGCGGAACGCGCCAGCGGGCCCCGGAACACAATTTGTTTCTTTCATGGTCCACGTCGGCTAACACACTGCTCCACACCACTCTCTGTTTTTCTCATAAAAGGGAAATGCAAATGATCCCACTGATTTGTGACAGACTTCTTTCAGCCCGATCGATCTTCAGCTTACTAAATAAGTTGCTGCTGATTGTTACTGTTTCGTTATCCAGCCATGCGTTATGTAATCTAAGTCTGCACTTTCTACTGTGTGTGGTTTACCTTTTGTCGCTAGATGGATTTAACGTTTGTAAGCAAGACGTATCGGTACCGAGCACACGGGAGGGAAATCTTTTACGTCACTTTACGCATCTTTGCGGAGCGTGTTCGTGAGCTTGGCTGACATTCATGCGGCCGAGCATATTTCTTTATCATTGTCACAATTTTTCATTTTTATGGTGTCGTGAATTCAAAAATGAAAGTTTGCAGCTCTGTAGCGGTGCATGTCATCTTTTTTTGTTCATGTTTTTTCCAGTCAAAATGACCTCTGCACGGCCAGCTAAAGTTCATTTCATTGTTAGAGATAGTTACTTTTTTTCTTAGCCGTAAAATTCAAATTAAAAAATAAATAAATAAAACTCCAAATAGGATCTTTTTAACTTGCTCTAAATAGAATTTATCTTATCGAAATTTAACGTGGATCGGACTTTTTTATCAAGTGCAAGAAGAATGAAGTTGGTGTTTGCAAAGGAATGTTTTGTGAATGTTCTCGAGATCTTTAACGATTTTTAGAAGTGATGACCCAGTATGTTTGATATTTATATTTTCTCAGGTGAGTTTATCAATCCCTTAAGCCGTCTGTAATCGTGAAAAAAATATTGTAATTATTTTCCCAGCAGATACGCTGACTAATCGATTTTAGAAGATCCACTTCGATTACCGTTGTCTTATTCAGACTCCCATGTACATCTGTGTATATCGATATTGCTGTTCACTGTTATACGGTAGTCATTTTGAATGTTTTTTTACGTACTGCAGACTCTCAGCATAATCAAGTTTAGGAGTAAGGAGTCAATTACTGCTGTTGTATTCAGATTCTTAGGTCCGGGTTTATTGACTGTTTACACCGCTTTAAAACAGCCATCACTACGGCGAAATAGGCAACCGACAAGCTCTAAAACAAAGGATCTCGTTTCACGCCATTGTCTTGCGCGAATTTATGATCACAACAAGCTGTCTATTTTGTTATAACTACAATAGTCGAGATAAAATCACTTTATGAACACCCAAAGTTTGTCCGCCCATTGTGAGTGCATGAACGCCCTCGGTCATTCATTGAGAAAGTGCTTCCCTGCAATTCAACTAGCGCTCAATTTAGGGCAGAGAAAGGCCAGCAGAGATCGCATTTGATCGCCTTGGCTCCAGTAGGATCTGTTTCGCTGCATAGCGTGTGTGACCCGCTTTCCGACAACACGGAAACAAATGCTTTTGTTACGGCAACAAAATAAGGGCCAACAATTTTTTTTTGCTGCAACCAAAAATTTGGCTGCAGCAACCAAACGTTTTGTTCGTAGAGCTAAGCATTTTGTTGTTGTAACAAAATATTGTTTTTATCCCTATTTTAACAAATGATTTTGTTGGTATAACAAAACCTTTTATACCGTGAACACGGAAAAAAAATGGTTTTGCTACAGCAACAAAATTAGGGACAACAGATAAAATTTTTGTCGCTGCAACCAAAAAATTTGCTGCAGCAACCAAACGTTTTGTTGACAGAACTAAACATTTTGTTGTTGTAACAAAATGTCTTTGTTATCCCTATTTTAACAAATGATTTTGTTAGTATAACAAAACCTTTTATACCGTGAACGTGAGATGTCTTCGCAGAGTTTGACTCCGTCCGCAATACCTCCCGCGCTCTAAACCTGAAAGTCTTTTTATAAATATTTACTTTGTAATGAAAACGTGATGCCATTTTTCTACAAAATAATACAATACTAATTTCTGAAATAACTTTATTTAAGAAAAAGGTCAACCTTTTTTCCTGCAATTTCATCAAAGTATAAAAATTTGAAGCATTCTCTGGTCACAAATCAGAGAAAATTTATTGTGTGGGGTTCACTAAACGCAACGGTTGCTATTTCCGGCTCTTAGCGTCTCCTTCCCACAGCGGGCGACGCCGCGGCGCCTTGCACTAATCGACGATTTGTAGTATATCTGTGTTTGTTGGCTGGGAGCTCTGCACCGCCTACCTCCGCGTCAATTAGGCCACTGAGTCAATTTGTAGTTCGTCACATCTCTTAGCCCAGCACGTGGTTTTGTTACAAGGCTTCTTTCTAATCGCGTTCCGCAAACTCCGGTTGAATTATAGCCAACCTCGAGATGACGGCCTTAAAAAAGTCAGTGAGGTGGGCTGCAGAAATTGATTGAGTGTCCCAGCCCCCTCTTCCCGCAAGTAACTCTCGCCGCTTAGTCAGGCTCGACTGAACGTGGGCTACACGGATGGCGTAGCCTTGCCTTGGGGTAAGCGGATTTCTTTTGATTAGATATAGCCTATACTGAATTTGACCGCTCTTTAACGTGACATGTAATACCTCTTGTGTTCCACCCTGGTCAAAATCTCAGTACATTAACCCATAACGGCCCAAATTATTTGGAGTGAAATTCAGCTTAAGAGAAATTCAAAGGATTTTTTTCATGAAAATACGCAATTTTAAGCTTTGGAAAATGCCTAAATAAGTAAATTTCAGGTTTCTAGAGGGGTGATATTTTTTAAAATGTGACGATATACTGAACTGAAAAAAAAATCTAAGATAAATATTTCTGTTGCCGAATGGCATCGCTGGGCGGTAGTGGGTTAATGTTCATCTTCGACATACGGTTAGGTTTCGTGCGTAGTTCCACGCCCTCCCGCCGCTCAGATGAACTTACTGGTGAAGGTTAGAACACAAGAGACTCTCAAACTAAGAATGCAATAGAGCCAATCAGAACCTACGGTATCTCTGTATGTATATCATATGAGTGAAGGGAAGTCTTCATTGGCAAAAGAGGCTGTAGATTTAATGATCAAGGTGAACGACTTTCCTGTGACAAGTTTCTAGATGACAGTCTTTTGAGACAACCCGATACCAAAGAGTAGGGATAATCGTACACCGCTGGCCATATTGTTAGATCCACTCTGCAATGGGTGGGATGTATGATACATTTTTAGGAACGTCCTTGGTTTTGTTTCAAGAGTATCCGTAAACGGCGCAGTACGATTGTGGATCAACTTCTCCTTAGCCCTTCTCTTTCCTCATGAAGCAATATTGACAGATACGTTATTCAGCCTTCTGTTTGATCAGATTTTGTGCCTGCATTTGTTACCATACACCAAGTGAAGTAAACACCTCGAACAGAGTTTCCTCCTGCTCTACGTGAGTAGCAATCCTTACAACCCCAAAACTTATTGGGTTCCTTTTCTTGGCATCTTTAGTTCCTTTTCTTTACATAATGAAAGTAGTGATTCGGTCCCAGGTGTAGTCACATGGAAGTCTCTCGAAAGTTGAGCATATAAATTTCTGCAGAACCTTGAAGATACACCTGTGTAGAAGACACCTTCATATCCTTCAGCATCTTTTCGGAACTCCAAAATCGATACTGGATATTTCGCTTTGTGTATTGAAGTCGTTATCCAATTTTACTCTCATCACACATAGAAAGTCAGTCTCTTGAAGAATTCATCTGGGTGCACATCATCCGTGTCTTCCACATGCTCTGCACAAATCACCGGCGCACACCTCTCAATCTTCCCTGACACTTTTGTCACTGAATCTAGCGACTGAAAATAGCAACAAGTATGCACTTTTTTATTATTCTACGTCAGTTTCCCATCCACTGTAACTTGCCCTCGATAAAGACATTGACGATAGTACTAAATTGTGAATAAATTTCAAACATTCTATTTAAAAAAAAATGCGAATCAGGATGATGATGAGAGAATTGAGGCGTTAATGGGCAAGAAATGTATTCTCAATTGTTCAGATGCTAACATTATTCGTTGTCCTTCTTTTCTAAACAGTTCATTGGGCGATGGAACTGAAGGGGGTCTAGCTGCAGTGATGTGTTTATAGTAAAGTGGTGGAACAAAGAAGAGTGTAGCTGTCATCTCTTGTACAGCTGTCAACTTCACCTGTTCCGCTGTGTGGCGGGGAATAAAGAAAGCTGTTATATTGTCGACTTAGCCATTGCGTTGGAGGCCGCCTTGCCTGGGGAAGCAAGCTTTTCGTTCATTCAGGCATCGATCATTACGTGTCTCTGCGGGGGCTTCCTATCAAGATATTACCAATTTAGGATTTATCTCTGGAGTGTTCTGTACTTGTAGCCATAGGCGTGTCATGCGTCCAAATAAGCGTGCCCGGCTACCTCATTTTCTATTTAAAGTATCGCTAAGTTTTTCTTTGAATCGAAGAGACCCACATGAGATCAGAAGCGTGTTTAATAAAATCCCTAACTGTTGAGGAAAGCGAACCTCCATGTAAAAGACGGTCTTTGAAACCTTACTGAAGGTTTATCATCCACTTCGAAATTCACTTTCAAATGTTTTTGTCGTTTTTGAGAGACTTGTTAAAGGCTGTGACCTTCTAGTTTTTGCCTTTGACGGATTCGCGCCCATGTGATGTCATGGAAATTGCACATGGAAAGCATTGGCCATTTCATCTCATTCACTCAAGGTACTATGAAACCAATTAAGTTCTTCATTTAGCCAATGTCGTCCCATTTTTCTCGTTATCTTTGACTTGATGACCTTGTATTTACTTTTAGGTCCACGAGGGAACATTCGATAAGTTTACGGAACATGCATCTAATTCGTATTGATTTCCTGAGTCGAATGAATATTCGCGTGGTTTACCTAACAGCCTGCTGGAATTAAATGCATTGAGGACAAGTGTGTCAGTCACAAAACACTACTCATACTTTTTTTTGTAAGAAACAAATAAAAAGGTTTAATTTACGAGACCACCTCCAGGCAATTTGGTGGGGAAAATAGCATCTGGAGTATTCCTGGTGACTGTCAAAACAAATTTTTAGAGAAAGAAGCTTTTGCTCCCTGTAAACGAAAACAACTTTATGCTTATACTCTTGACATAATCATTTCTCATAGCTCAACATCGGTCTGAGATTTTGTTTTGTTCGATGTAATCTATCCTAGCTTCGAAATTTGGGACGGTGTCCACTCTCATATGAGACCAAAGATCGCAAGGTCCGGTCTGTCATCAAACCTTAAAGGGTCGAATACTGACCAACGTAAAAGGTCGGCCGTTAAGGTTTCTTTCTGACTCCATTTCGGTTTCTAATTTTACGAGATCCCGGGCCCTGCAGAGGCCTTTTAGGCTCAACTCGTGTCGGACCCACCCCACATGGTCTGCGAGACACGTCAGCACCAAGTTTTATAGTCTGAACGGTGATGCTATCCTGTCTGAGGCACGATTAAAAAAAGGGCCTTTTTCGCAGAGGAAACAAAAATGCGAGATATTTCTGCCTCTCCCATTGCAACTTTTCATCTACGGCTTTCCTTAAAGCACCCCTTACATCGTCATGCACTGTCGCCCAGCCCTTAAGTACACTGTGAGTGCTCACAGCAGAGGTGTGACTTCTAGTCTTGACAGAATCAACAGTCGTGTGGCTCAATTAGTGGCTTTCCAGGACGCTCCTCGACATGCCTGTGTCCTTACAAGTCCTCCCGCGCTCACTTTGCAAACGCTTCCTACTTTTATATAGTGACGATCCAGTTTTATTTCAGGAACACCAAAAAAACATTTAAACAAGACGAAATAATCAAAAGAGAATACTTTTTGAAAGCATCTTTCTCGCACACTTCCATCAAGTCGATCCGTCGGATAAGCCCTTTTAATAATTGGTTGATTATTATTTGCTTGAATCTGATACAAGTATACGTTAGTTAAAACACCCGTTTCAGTGATTTCCATACCTGTTTTGGGTGTGAAAGTAAAGCTGGTGAAGTACATATTTTGGTCATTTTTCAAGATAGACCTATGTTCAGCCACATCAATGGAACGCTTTCGCGGAGACTTTTTAAATGATGTGGCTGAACACAGGTCTATCTTCAAAAATAACCAAAATACATACTAAACCCGTTTGAGTTTCACATCCAAAACAGGTATAGCGTGCCCTAAAACGGCTTTATTTACTATGCTCACATTAAGTATGCACACTATTATGATAATACTACTCAAGCGAAATTTACCTATGCTAACCTGACCTGACGTAATCGTAGATATTTCATATCCCATCTCGGAAGAAGATTAAATACTCAAAACATCCTGGATTTGCAGGTGAGGCCCTGTCAGAACACGGGCTTACTGAGATATTTTGTTCGTTTTAGAATTAAAAGCTAACTCTTACCGGCTTTTTTTTTTCGCTTATTTGTGGGTGCCTCTATTGAGGCTGTGTTATGAAGCAATTACTGCCCTTTGTATATTCGTTCCACAGCTTTCGTTAAACCAGAATCTTAAACAAACATCATTAGAGATGAGCTGGTAGTTTTTATGATCTAAGCTTAATTGATGTGGCAATAATATTGCGTATCGACCCGCTCAGTGCATCCTTTGTGCGGTGAGAATAATTAGATCGCTGGATGGTTTTCCAGCTATGCTTCGGCACGGAAGTTACGCGTATGATGCAGGCGGCGAGGCCGGAGACATTTCCTGAAGTTGTACTCCCCCGAGTTTTGTTTCAGCGGTGGCGCTTCGGCCGTGAAAGGACTTGTTCCCCGCAATTGCGTTATCAAACGTTTTGAACAATTCGTCCTGTTTTGTTGCAGGTAAATGAGCGCAACGACGTGGCAACAGTTCCAAACCACGTGATGTGCCTGGACCTTCATTCGGTCCAACGCACCATTTCCCTCCTCACCTGAATAACCTCAACTTCTCCACTAGGTTTGCACTGCTTTCTGTACGCTTTCGTGCTCTTAAAAAGGAACATTTTTAACTGTTCCCTCTTAGTCTAGTATGGTTTTTACCTTTATTTTGCGCAGTATTTTGCAATCTCGACTTATTGTACCATGTGAGTTGCGAGCCCCTGAGGATTTTCTGAAATGACGATACAACCTGCCCTACACGAGTGCCACGCGTGTTGCTCACTACAGGCTGAAAAGCCAGGAATCCAGTCCGTAGTAGGCAACACGCATGACACTCATGTCGAGCAGGTTGTATCGTTATATCAGAAAATCATCAGGGGCTCGGAACTCACATGGTACACGTCTCAGTAGGCTGCAGCACATGTCTCACATGGACACCTGCAAGAAAGACTTGACCAGTTCTAAAAGCTAAGTCTTAAAGAAGACCAGTTTCAAGAACACGCAAAATCCCCTTTTCAGCTCTTACCATTTGATTGTTATTCGTGTGATTTAAGAATTCATGGAGAACATATTTCAGGAGCCGGGGGAAATGTTTCGTCATTGTCATTCATTTCAGACGAATAATAAAAAAGGTATTCGCAACGAAAAACATTTTGAACGCTCGTTGAACTAGTACAGTTAAAAACTGAGGCTTGGGACTTAGTCGAGTCTTCCATGGAGGTGTTGATGTATATGGACGGAATTTTGTCCTATTAATCCTCTTATTTGTCTTTAAAAGCTAGTTCGGCGCGTGCCTAAGTTAGGAAAAACCGGTATTCTTTTGGATGCAGTTTTGTGTCCAGGGATCCGTGGAAGGACATGCTTAGTTTATGCAGTGAGTGAACTAATGATTTCGCGGGAAAAGAGGTTTTGATTTCTCGTCTGCGAATTCGTATTCGTATTCTTTTCTCTGAAGGTGCATTCGTTGACTTCATCCTTCCAAGAAGCGCGAAGGTTCGACTTCCGCATATCAATGTCACGCAGCTGTGGCATTATATTGAGTGAAAGTGTCAATATCAATACCATCCTGTCATTCAACTGAATATGGAGCGCTTTATTTTACGACTTCAGAAAAACAGGTTTTTGAACGATCATAGAATGCAAAAATGATCAGACCAGAATATGAATTCTTACTAAGGCTTCTGCCTTTGATCTAAATAGCTTTTTATTTCCGTATTAATTTTTTGAAAATTATTTTTATTCAGCAGAAAAGTAAGCATCGGGGAAGTGTTCGATTAATGACTGTAAGATCAAGTTCATCCAAAAATGTGGTTTTATTTCTCATAAAACAAACAAACATCCTCATATTATAACTTTGTGGGGTAAAAAAAGCTAAATAGTTGTTCATGGAGATCAGGGATGTTTATTATTTGAAGAAGATTTGGTCCGAGGCAAGTTTTTTTTCTTTCCGTGGGGAGCTTTCACGAGCTTGATATGCCTCTTGTTCACAAAAATATTTGTGCACCGGTTGTTTGATTGTGCACACTATTTGAACCTTTCCATGTGGAAGCAGCCCACTAATTAAATAGATAAAAACGAAGTTAAAACAATCCAATCATGGAACCCATTGTATTCATTTTAACGACGGTATGCCTCCATTTAAACGATGGACCTGTGGAAAATTGCCCTGCGTATTCAAACCGATTTATTGGGTTGGAGGTAACTCAGCATCTATTCATTGTAGTACACAGGTGGATCCACAGACCATTGCTTGAATAAAACACACATGTTACAATGGCAACGAGTCTACAATAGGAGCGTAGAATTTGGGTGGATCAGTTCCTGGGTGAATAGAAATATCGGCCTATAAAAACCTTTTTGATATTTTGCATAAGTAGAAGCAGCGATTCACGGAATCGTGTGCAAGTCCTTATAGGGTGATGGGCACAGGGAATTCCTGCTGATTGGAGGTAGCTCAAGTTCTACTTTGATGTCATAAAATGGCCCAAACGTCGTATTTAGGTAAAAAAAGATCACGAATATCAAACATTTTAATAACGGGACCTGTAATCAATCGTGCATCTCTCCAGAGCAACACTTGTATAACCAACGCTATTTTCGAGATCCTGAACCTTTTTTAAAGAAAATCATTTAATTTTCTTGAACAACCGATGCGTGCGCTATGATGTCAGCAAATTTCCTGAAGCATTGCACATTATTCCAAAACCTCCATCTCGTTCACACACACGTAGATCTGTGATCTTCTCTTCCATAGTCATAATGTCATCTGTCTCTGTAGAGCTGACTTGTGAGGTGCGCTGTCAAATAGGACATTCTGCGGCTGCCTTGGCTGTGCCAGATGTTCACCGTCACCCTGACCACCATCTCACTCAATTGTTTAGCACTATGGAACAGTAAAAGCCCCCTTTTAGCCCTCCTTTCACGGCCAACCGTGTCATGACCATGGTCAATGTCATTTTCGAGATTCGTCATGAAATCTCATTTCACGTTTGGACCAGCATTACTCAGGATAACAAAGTTACGCAAAACCACTTTCCTAGACCATGATGCATTTTCTACCATCTGTTTTTGACCTTGTGACCTAGTTGACAGACGTCGACTTGGTGTTTTTTATTGTTTTGTTCTTCTGAAGATCGAACCGCAAGAGAACACACGACACTGCAAGTTAGGTGACAAGGCACTGACTGCAAGTCAATCTCGCAAAGGTTGACTAACAGCACAAGTTCTCTGAATCCTGTATTGTGTAACCATCGATAAATACACCCGGGAAACAGTCCTCTTGAATATCACTAAGGGGGGGCATTCGATAACGCCAAAAAATCACAAGCGCCAACGCCGCAAGCGCTGGTCCGTAACCGCCAAACGAGAAAAGTCGCAAACGCCAAAGTTCGTATAGGTTAGGTTTGGTCAAGTTAGGTTAAGTTAGGTTAGGCTAAGTTAGGTTAAGTTAGGTAAGGTTAGTATTGCGGTTAAGACCTTTGGCGTCTGCGACTTTTCTCGTTTGGCGGTTACGGATTGGCGCTTGCGGCGTTGGCGCTTGTGGTTTTTGGCGCTTATGACAGCTACCCTATTACTAAAACGAGATATTTTGGATAGTTAAGGCGCTGAAACTAGTCGCCATCTTTTCCGTCGCACAAGGAAGGATGGATATCCTATTTTAGTTGATGGCGTCTCAGCGAAAGGAAGGAAGGCTATTCATCAGATGCCCTTCTCAGCTCGCCTTCCGAAGTGTGCAGTCGTGCATCATAGATGCTGTTAATGGTCCTTCTATTTGCACACTCCCTAAACTAATATAGTTATGCTTCCTGCCATCCTCTGTGACGAAGTAGACCAGCGTCTCGTCACTCTTCCTACAAACAAGAACATGTCTAGATATACATTAAGACCACGAAAGAGACGCTCCCTAGAACAAGTCTTCGGTAATAGTGATAGAGGTTTTGTTACGTACCAATACGCTGGCTAGTGACTTAACCCACTACCGCCCAGCGCTGCTGTCCGGAAACAAAAAAATATTTTGGAGGATGTTTTCAGTTTAGTATTTTCAGAACTTAAAAAATATCACCCCTCTGGAAACCTGAAATTTAATAATGGAGGCATTTTTACAACCTTATGAATTGCGTATTTTAATAGGAAAAATCCTTTTAATTTCTCTTTAGCTAAATTTCACTCCAAATACCTTGGGCTCTCTTGGGTTAAACATTTTTTTTTGTTGAGTTAGAATAGTTCGTAATGCCGACCTATGGTCTTCGTAGTTCTTGGAATCATATCTGCTGAACCTACTTCTTGTTTTTGTGTTCTGCCACTGCGTTGAAGATGACGAATCTCTGGGATAACTCTTAGGGCCAAAACTCTCCGCCTGTCTGCACCCCCTTTCAGCACCCCTGATTCAAAAAATGCAAACTTTTGTTTCGTCCTGGCACCTCCAAAGGAGGGATGTGCCCCAATACGATATAAAGAGCTCCGTAAGCCGATCCTTAGGAGATTTTTCGGTGCCTTGGAAACTTGCTTCATTGTTTCCTCCTTACGGCGAAAACGCCTCGCTTCTCCGCACCAATTCGTCTTCCTAACTTGAATGTCTATTTTGTGAAAACTTTTTACAAAGCTCTTTTCGGTGCTGCCAACTCAGGTTCCGCGGCTGCTCTCAAAACGCGGAATAAAATCTCACTTAAACTGGTCGGCGTTGGTTGCATTCCGTTCCACCGCGTTTTCATTAAATGACATCTTCACCCTGAGATTTCGTAAGTTATCTGCGCTTCTATTACTTCGTCTTTAATAAGATCCTTCACTCCCGCGACAGTCCTTCAAGGTGTCGAACCTGATTAACGGATGCTGATGTAGCCATAGCTTCATCCGCGTAGCTGTCATAAGCGCCAACGCCGCAAACGCCAATCCGTAACCGCCAAACGAGAACAGTCGTAAACGCCAAAGGTCTTAACCGCAATACTAACCTTACCTAACCTAACTTAACTTGACCTAACCTAAGCTATACGAACTTTGGCGTTTGCGACTTTTCTCGTTTGGCGGTTACGGACTGGCGCTTGCGGCGTTGGCGCTTGTGGTTTTTGGCGCTATCGAATGCCCCCCGCTGCATCCTATATTAAGGATTGTTGACACTTTCCGTGACAAATTACGCGTGCGTATTACACCGTTTGCATCCATCAATTGTGCTTATAATCCCTTCTTTTAGTGTGATGTTTGTATTTGGCATTTTGGCGGCTGTTGCGCAAAAATCTTGATCGGAATGGAATCCTTTTACTCTCTGGAATGATTTTACGATATATTTTAATTAAACTGGTGGACAGCCATTCATCACAGAAGGCTTTAGCGTTTCGTTACGTGATGAAAATTTCAAAATGTAGACTGTCAAAAATCGAAGTGATTTGTGGATGGCCGAAGTGAAGACATTTGTGGGATAGCGTGTGATTAATCTTCGGCGCCAAATTGGTCGTAATTTTTTTTTCACCGAAAAAAAAAACTTTCTTTGTTTTCGTTTTAGGCATAAAGGTCTTATTTTTCAAACTCTTGTGATTAATCATGACTCAATATTTTATCATATTGCATGATCGATACTTATTTGGCGTAGGTTAGATGGGTTTTGGCGTTTAGTATCTCTACTCCGTTAGTTTTGGTGACGAAATTCTTAGACCACACGCTCATGCTTAGACCTAGAGCTCAGAGATTAAGAGACATTTGTAATGCGAGTCCCGTTTAGCGTTCAACTAAATCAGCCACATAAAAGAAAATAAGCCCCGTCGAAACGCATCTCTATGAATAGCGTTTCATTGGACGAGCGAGCACAGCGAGTGTATCGTATCGAATCGGATTTGTAAAAATAGGCTCTACGTTGGGTACCTCACCGCACGAATAGCCAAGTCAATTACGTTGCCACGAAACGAATTAGGCGAAGCAAGTTTCCACCTGCGAAAGTTTGCCTGTCTGTCCGTCTGCCGCACCGCACAGCAACTCGGCACGTTCAACTCACAGACCAGGCACACACTACTAACTTTGAGGGAGTGAGGCGAGGTAGAGGATTGCATGCGAGTAACCGAGACAGGTTATGCCCCATCCGGTCTCATATCACAGAAACTCCCTCATAATCCTAGCACTGCATTTCCAACCCTGTATTTTTCGATATCCATCGTGCTGATACAAGTGGAGCGGCACAGGGCACCTACCTTGTCGTTAAAGGGCATGAACAGTGAAGAACAAGGCGTGTGAATAAGGACCGTTGATTCAGGAGAACCTGTGGAACCGAACACGTCACCCTGTGTTGATGTGGACAAGCTGATACCAGCTTGTCGTGTGAATAGCATTCAAAATCCAACTACAACTCAACCTGGACCTTGCAATGGATAACCGTAAACAGAGATCCACAATCTCATCAAACTTTTGGAACTTTCCATTGTTCTCTGTAAAACGCGCATGGCGTATTCTCTATCTGCTTACAACCGAACATATTTTTCATAAAATGCCATCTACAAAGGAATCTAATAAACCTTGACCCAGTTTCACAGACGAGTTTCTGGAGTCCAAAGATACCTAGTTACATTAAACGGACGATGTAGCTGCTCAGTTACAGCACAAAGACGCTTTTGTTGACAGATACCCAATTTTTTATTCATCTGGTTTGCTTCTCAAGTCTAGAATTTCCTTTGTCTTTTCAACCTTATCTCGGTGCAGAGAAGGGAAGACTGTCTATAGAAGTCATTGTTTGACTTTGTTAAACTTGGTTATCCAGAAGGGCAGTGGAGCAAACCACGAAATTCTATCGGTCTAAAACACAAAAAAAAGTGTTCAAATTGAGACCAAGTTACGAGTACACGCATAAAAATTTTCTTAGGTTTAAACCATAACAGCCCTAAGTATTTGGAGTGAAATTTCGTTTAAGAGAAATTGGAAGGATTTTCCCATTGAAATACGAAATTTTAAGCTTTGAAAAATGCCTGAATTAATTAATTTCAGGTTTCCAAAGGCAGATGTATTTTAAATTGTGACAAAACTGAACTGGAAAGATCCGCTAAAATATTTTTTTTTCTGTTTCCGAACGGCATCGCTGGGAGGAAGTGGGTTAAACTGCTTCGCACCAGGAGAGAACGCGTTCCGAACTTACTGTCTAAGGAGAGTTACAATAAATTTTAAAGGCATTTTATAAATATTTTTAATTATTCGGTTTTAAGAAGTTCCAGTAGACGATGAATATCAGTAGGTGGGGCCCACCATTATCTCGGTTGAAATACTCTTGTCTAATACGAAAACGTTTTGAAAACAACACAAACACCAGAAATATGTGACTTCTATTTCCCCTGCGGCCTAAAAGAACTGAAATGCTTTGAATGCTTAGTGTTTTAACGGACTGAATTCACTCGCCTGAACAATCCTATAAGTAATCAGGGCACAGGGGAATAGACTGAAGGAGTGCTTTTAAGAGTTCATTCTCGAACGTATGAATCTAACGTATGAACGTGTGAATCTTATGGACTTGCGATCAATGAAGGTGCTTCCATGCCTAGTTATGGAACAAGGCTACAAACATTTATGGTCTAAGTTTCTTTTAACAAGTCCCTTTTTAAAATTGTCACTTTATTACGCTGTTTTCAACTATGCTCTTTGTAAAACAGAAACGTGCTGTTCCGGGGCCTTGTTTACTGTCTAACAAATTAGACTTCGTGACTAGATTCTAGTGCGACAGGTACAGTGTACCTGTTAGCAGCCAAGTAGGAGGCATGGGCGTTACGTTAACTTAGGTTATGTTAACTCTCTTCGCTGTTACTCGACCTCACCTGACACATGATGCGACCCACCATGTACCAACGTCGAACTTTAAGAATTACTTATTTGTTTAGAGCAATCAAATCTAAGTCCTTTATATATGGCCCGAACCCTAGAGCACCTCGCAGATTGTTTTCGCGTGTCCAGAATGACCCTTTGCCTCTAGGCTGTCTTTTGGTCCCTACCTTCCTCTGTCTGTAGTATCCACGACACCATTATCGGCAGTAACTTCCCTCAAAATATTTGCTAAAATGATGGCTGCTTGAACTGGTAGAGGGAAGGATACCGCAATGGCAGGGTACCTCTTAGTTACCATTTACGGAAAGTGCTTTGGCCGGTTAAACTATAAGATGCATTTCACTGATAAAAATGATACCTGTTTTGTGAACACGTATACCCGTTTTGGGGAGAATAAGGTAAAACGGGGTCTTGTTTTCGCTACCCGGAAAAAAATAGTTTTGTTACGGGAACAAAATTAGGGACAACAAATAAAAGTTTTGTTGCTGCAACCAAAATTTTGCCGCAGCAACCAAAGGTTTTGTTGATAGAACCAATTTGTTGCTGTAACAAAATATTTTTGTTGTCCCTATTTTAACAAATGAATTTGTTGGTATGACAAAACCTTTTTTTTCCGTGTAGATTTCAAGAATATGGCCCACCAACAGCAATATCATCAGAAAGCTCTCGACAAGCCTTCCCCATTGATATGGCTGTTTGTGGCTGGAAAAATAGTAAAAACACGAAATGATCTCCTTTTACCTGCACACCAAAGTGGAGGTGTTCCTAAAACAGAAATTGTTTTTATCAGTATTCCGCTGGTTATTTCTATATAGATTTCGGATGTTAGCAGTTTTAAATTCAGAAATTCGCTGAAATTCAGCAGATATTCGAGGACCATCACATTGGTGTAATGGATACATCATGAGCCATGGAAAATCACGTGAAAGGATGCGCAGCTCGTATCAGCAGAGTCACGCGGAAGCCATGGCGCACCGCACCAGCTGTACTCTCTGTTTATTCCTTGTTTTATTTATTTTTTTCCGGTCGCAAGTCACGTTTCAATGTTTTTGGCGTGGATAGCGGCTGCCTGTTCGTGTTCTCGGGTGACTTTTATTCCGTGTCATTTGGTAGTTTGGGTTATTTTACACAAATGAAGGTAGGCGAAGACTATCCCGCGGAGGGTTTTGGTGCCGTAATTAAGAGATGCCCCCGGGGTTTTTCGCTGTGCGTTATTTCACGCCTCATCTTTGCCTGCTGAAATAATATTCGCCAATCGGAAATTTTGAGCTTTCTCTCTTGTACGGATGATTTTTCATCAAGGCTTGGAAGCTTTTGGTGCTCATCTTATACTGCGAGGCAGTTCGCTTCTCACCTAAGTTAAACCTAACATAACGAAACCTC
>Ga0058701_10001148_pt1 | contig 18431 bp, 10 predicted proteins | sample AgamicOrMae_FD_97039 | JGI IMG/M metagenome (GOLD analysis project Ga0058701, IMG submission 97039) | Agave microbial communities from Guanajuato, Mexico - Or.Ma.e | ecosystem: Host-associated > Plants > Phyllosphere > Phylloplane/Leaf | place: Guanajuato, Mexico | collected 2012-06-04
CCAAACATTTTGTTGTTGTAACAAAATATTTTTGGTATCCCTATTTTAACAAATGATTTTGTTGGTATAACAAAACCTTTTTTTCCGTGACATTTTTATCAGAAAAGAAGCAATGTCATCTTAACACACATCGTTTTTAACATATTTATTTGTTATTTTTCTTAACAAAACAGCTTAAAATCACAGTTTCTTTCCTGCTCACAACAGGATAGTTTGTTCTCACTACAATCAGGCGCGATAATAAACAAGGAAAAGAGCATTGCAAGGGAAAGGGGGCACATTTCCCCGTTCTCTCTAGATTAATTGCATAACCAGGCTTACCTAAAGTTAGAAATATTGCAAATCTTGGCTAACTTAGGTTTAAATCAAAACCGCGGAAAACTCGAATACCGGCGGAAATATCAACGCAAATATCACTTGCGAAGTGCTTGATACGAGCACTACAAAATGATATTACTCGTCACTTTATCACTGTCAGTTCCCAATAAAACCACAGTTAAATTCAGCGATTTTTTCGACAGCTAAAGAAATTATTCCGGCTGCGGCCAAAGACAAACAGCGAATAATTATCGCCCCTGTTGGTAAACACGGCTCTGATTGGATCACAAAAAAGAGCAAACAAGCACTCATCTCTGTGCATCCAAGTCACCTTTTCCGGTCGCATTCACGAGAAGAAAAGAAGTAAAAAGGCGAATTTTAAAATCGTGTCGATGTTTAAGGGGGATGTTCCCGACACGTCAAAAACTTCCCCCTTTTTTTCTATTAGGGTGGGATAATTAAGATTGGATTCAGTTTAAAGTAACGTTCGGCAAGGTTGGGTTTAATTTACGTTAGACGCGGTGAGGTTTGGTTAGGAAAATGTCGATCCCTCCAGTGTGATCAGGTACAAATGCGAGTTTCAAAAATCTATCAAGTGAAAGCGTTCATTTCAAAAAACGATCAACTGCTATTCTTATACATTGCAGTTGATCGTTTTTTTTTTGAAACGCACTCTTTCACTTGATTGATTTTTGGAACACGCCCTTTCACTTGATCAATTTTTCATTGGATGAATCGATGTATGAGTATGATCATGCTACACTACAGACAGTAAGGTTGAGCAATGGTAGAGTACGAGGAATAAAATAATTGGTTAGGACAAAATTAGTTAAGGTTCGGTTAGGCACCGCCAGGGGAAGGTAACGTAAAATTACGTTAGAGAAGGTTGCTGACTAAGGTTAAGTTGGACTAGGTCTGGTTACCGTGAACCACTTTAGGCTAAGTTTCGTTACGTTAACGGTAAGTCCCATCTATGACGAAAGAGTTTTGCATAAATATCACCACCTGCTGTATTAGTCTGCTAATGGTACACCTGCTTAAAAAAAAGAATAAAAAAGAACTCACCCATCTTACACTAATCAACTTCCCCATACCAGTTTGAAACTATTGTTGAGACTATAAATAAGTTGGAAACTGGGCATTTAAAAGTCACGGCATTGCTAGGAGATCCATTTTTTAAAAGAATAAGGTGCAATTAATTCGAAGCAGCGACTTTGTAAGACACGATGCTTGGAACTACGCAAATCAAACGTGGCAAGTCGGTGGGAGGGTGGAGTAAGACCAACCAACACCTGGATATTCTCAAACTCAATTTCGCAGTGCGCTGAAAGAGCTGTTCCCCAAAACTTTTGACTAAGAAACGTAGTTTGTGTATTTGGAGGAAGACATGGTCTCATACCGTACCAGGAGAGAGAAAGATAGAGCGAGCGAAAGTCATTAATTGGACCGCGATGGGGAGGGTCTGCGACTTGCACCTTGCCACTCACGCTACTTACAAACTGATACTATTTAGAGAGTTGGCAAGTTAACTGTAGCTAATTAAAGCGTCTTTATACACATGATCTCTTTTAGAAACGAATTTTTTCCACACTACGGTACTGCGATATAACCTCACTTAATTTAGGCCTGAAACATCTTTACTTAGGCTCGCTTAACAAGATCAGTTTTCCTCATTGTCGAATCCCTTATCCCAGCTGAAGTTAACCTAACTAACTGCGCTTTGCCTAAGCCTACCTTCAGTATCATTTCCTCACAAAAAAGGAATATCTATATTAAATATTAGATTAAGAAGAGAGCAATCTAATTTTGAATTACACAAACTCTGAACCCCTCCCCTCATAAACAGTTTCATGTCATTCAAATAAATCAACCCGAAAAATTCCCATTAAAATAATCACAACAAACGAATTGCTTTACCGATGAAAAAAATAAAATATTTTTTAAAATTGGGAAACGCCTCAAAAATCTTTTTTTTTTCAAATATAGTAAAAAAAAATCCTACACCGCAAAATCTTTGGATTTTAATAACCACTCCGCTGCAATCTCCAAATCAAGGAAACATAAAATAATCCTTTTCTCATAAGGGAACCTCCATAAACTAGAAGCACGTACCCAGTTTTCGAGCGTCTCATTCAAGCCCAACTACCGGGCATCAAAATTTCAGTCACAAGCTCATATCAAAAAATCTTGGTTCATTCCCACCGAAACAAATTCCATTCCAAGGAATTTCAATTTTTTTTTCAGGGGAGGTGTTCCCTTTCCCTCTCGGAGATATTTAGGAAAAATCACCGGGGAACCTAACGTTCAACGGGGTTCAGCAGGGTATTGCGAGCAGGTGTTCCAATTTTATTCCGGAGTCGTGTCTGAAAGTAAATGAAATTTCCCTTTGAGACCTTTATGCATCGCAAGCTGCTTAGGGGCGGGCCCCGCGCCTCCCCTGCGATGACGAGTCGCAAAGCTAGATGGCTCCGACCGGATCTGCGAAGTGGACCCCCCGCGGCTCTCTTGAGGCTCTGTGCAATGTCAGATTCATTTCCTGCACCGTGCTATGACGAGCCCCTTACTGAGTTAGGAGAGACTTGGCGGCTTTCTCGACAATATTTTCTTCCGAGGATATTGAGGTATGCTTGCTTATTTGCTCAGGCCTCGCGAAAAATTGTGTGGTCAACCCAGAACAAGGAAAGGATCACTGGAAAAGAACAATCGTCCTCCTGCAGTGTAAAGTCATGAGAGAGAAAATATGGAAGCAGAGCCTCAAGGAAGATCCTGAGGCTATGGTCGTGGTAACGAGTTCACTGCCTTGTCGCCAGTAAAAGCGATGTTCTGTTTGTTCTTATTAAGTTATCGCAAGGCGCGGTACAATTTACTTCGACAAACAATGCGTTTATTGTTTTTTTAATTTGAATATTTTCGTTCGCAAAATCGTTATAAAAAATAAAAAGGGTTTTCTAATCTAGATTTCCCTAACAAACGGTACCTACGAGGATAGACCTCACTCGGTTGAATTTAGTCGATCTTCACAAATACGTGTTAAGATATTTAACAAGGGTGGAACAGAGATAAAATACATATTTCAAAGCTGACAGAGAAGGGCAAAAAAAGGAAAGGAATGCAGGCAAAAATAGAAGTAGTCAAAAGAACAAGATGGCTCACCGAAAATCAAAAGGGTAAGTGGTCCGAAGACAAAGCAATCATGGAATCATCTCTCCGACGCATTTCACTCTAGGATTATATCCCAAGCCGACCCTAACCTCTTTTTACAACAAACGCTAAAAAAAAGAGATGGGCCCGAAAACCACGGACGGAAGTCGTAACGAAAACGGTTCTCCAGTCTCTTTCAGTCAAGACTTTTTCCACGAGCTGTTGTGATTGGAAAGATAGGCCCCGACAAAGTACGTGTCCTATTTTTTTAATCCTTAAATATTTGGTTGAAATTGGCTTTTTTGTAGTTCAAGGACGAATGCCTAGTCAAATGGGTCAAACAGTTGAGACTGAAAAAACAGGCAATAACAGAGTAGATTTTAAGGTGGACTTACGAGAGAAGTCGTGGATGGTGCAGGCATGTTGCAGGTGTGTTGAGCCCTGAGTGCCGTGCGATGTTTTCCAGGTCCCAGCAGTTGTTCATCCTCATCTTCCGGACGTTTGACAACACCTGTCGAACACAATTTTTCGTTAATTGGATGTACGGCATGCCAACACACGCCGTGAACTCGGCTACACACTACCGTTTCCATGATATGGAGTATATTTCCTTGGATGGGAGTTGGGAACATGGATGAGGGACGATCAGGCTGGATTCGGTGAGGTTCGGTCACGAAGGGATGGAAGAGGTTGAACTCAATTTGAGTGAAATTCGGTTGATAGAGGTGAGGTTTAGTTCGTTCTAGTACAAATTAATACGATTTTCAAACACCTTTTTTACTGCATTTTTTTGAGAAAAACCTTGTCACTTTTTAAAATAAGAGTTTTTTCATCTTAACTAAACACCGCATTCTTACATACCCCACCCCAAAAATATGTACTTCTTGGAACATCAACGGTTGAATTCGGTCCGACAAACTATAATCCAAAACTTTATGTCCAAAAACATATAATAGGATAAGTAATCATTGCCTAGTCACATTCTGGATATTGGTGAAAAAGCATCGAAAGTAACCCCCAGGTTTTCCCTGGGGTGAAAATCATTTTTGGAGTATCTTTAGTACTTTGAACTGCTAAAACAGAGTACATATTGAAGCACCCTTAGTACTTTGAACTACTGAAACAGTGTAAAAAAGTAAAGCAGCCACTTTAAAGCGAAGCAAGTACCTCTGCGTCTCGAGTACGAGCAATCTGCGTGCCTTTTACGTCGGTCGGGAACGAACTGGGGTGTGTGGACCCGCTCAGGCCGGGCCACGGAATAGCGCAATGCTCTTATCACTTGAGCTTGTGACGCGGATGCAAGGCGCCAACGCTATTACTGCCTCAATGTAGCAGGAGATCCACGCTTGCAAATATGTCCAGTAATCTCTGTCCAGAAATTTAATGTCTGACTCGATATATTTGACTTTATAGTGGGTGTTTCCGGATAGCTGCCCTATGAAAAAGAGAATTTTACTTCCCGGTACTTTACAGGAGATCCGCAGGGTTTCAATTAGCCGGTGAATCAACCCACGCTCAGGAGGTGAAAACAACTGCGAGCTTCCTTATTTTATTGTTGATTTCTTGCAGAATAATTCTAGGCCGAGAATTCACGAGCGATTGACCTTCTTTGCAAGGAGCACTTCTTATAGGGGTGGCTTTCCAATTGATTGTCGACAGCGGAGTATCGACTGAGAGTCCGGCAACGCCGGGAGGGAGGGAGGTCCGGCATCACCAAAGGGCTCCACCCTTGCGCTCTACGCTCCGCGCCCAAAAAGAGATATGCTTCATTTGTTTCTTGAGTGGCGGCAGAAATTTCAGAGCGACTGCCGTAAGGGCAGGATAGACTTTATCGACAAATTTAATCCCATTAATATCTAGATATGCTTCCGCCCCTTTATTTTTCAACCGAAATTCTTTCCTATAAAACGTATCCTTTAAAGCAAACTTGATATGGACCGTTTTGGGGAGTGCATGATACAACTGTTTTGGGTATAAAACTAAAAGGCTCTCGCCGATACCTTTTGAATGATGTAGCTGAACTCTTGAAAATAACCAAAATACGCACTACTCCCTTATTTTTCCAGGTAGACCTATGTTTAGCCACATCAATGGAAAGCTCTCGCCGAGACCTTTTGAATGATATGGCTGATCATACGCGTATCTTGAAAAATAACCAAAATATGTACAAACCTGTTTTGGTTTCACTCCCAAAACAGGTATAGCATTCCCAGAAACGGGGGTTTTGATTTTTCCTGTGACCGTGTTAAATACATCTAACTTGACCTTGGTTTTTAGGACATATATCTGTCAACAAGGCTCAGAGTCAGTCCCTTGCGGACCAAAGTCGAAGAACCGAGTGCTACGCGCTCTGTGCGCCAAGAACGCTTTGTCAAAGTAGCCAACGCATAATAAGTTTGCATGCACATCCCAAGTTAAACAGATGGCGGCTGGGAACGGATTCTCTTTCATTTTTAATGAGAAAGAAACTCGGATAGCGAAGCACGAGTCAAAGCGCAGGGCGAAGCGCAAGCAAAGCGCGGGAGAACTTCATGTTTGTTTCAGGTTGAGGAAGCAGGGAAAGTTGCGAAATACCCAGCCTCGCCGACAAAAAGAACCAACGAAATTTAAAACATTTACGATCCATCAATGAGTCACGTAACCCAGAGCGAAAACCAGAGACTTGCATTAAATTTTCGTCTATTCGCACGAAAAGTCACTGCTGACGATCCTCTCAGCTCAATCCCAAGTATTTTTATTCTATAAACTTATTTTAAGTTTATAGATATGTGATATTTTCTGAAAGAAAAAAATATAATTGGCCAGTGATAAGGGATATCATCAAAGTAGGTTAATTTGTAGCTACAACGGCGTCATAAATTTTTTTTAAAAAAATATTTTATTCATGACAGCCCTCAATATTCTTAGTACACTTTTCCACTTCGCTGACACACACACACACACACAAAAAGGGGGGATTTTTCTTTTTGCAAAATTTGAGAAATTTTCCTCCTCGACCAGTGCATAAAATCCCATGTTGTACAGGGATAGATTTCAGGATGTGAAATCCTTTAGAGGCCGTAGCGTGACATTTCCTCAGCGGAAACTATGATTTGCGTAAACACGGCCATAAGTGACATCCCATGTCACTTGTGTGACGGAAATGTTGAGCCGGCGCTTTTGAGCCACCTTGTACCGCTTTGCGTCGCTTTGCGTCGCTTTGCGCCCAAATTGAGTTAGCCGGCGGCCGACGCATCTACGCTCAAAGCATTTATTGCAAGCGATTTCCCCAAGGGAAGCACCCAGTGCCAACCCCCTTCTCCCTGGTGGGCATCGGCGTCCTGAGGGGTGCCCTGGAGGGCACACATCCCAGCCTCAAACCCCTACGACACCTCCCCCTGCTCCCCTTTTATTTTAGTCAGATAAGAACCCCTTCTACCCCAGCGTGATGATGTCACCTCCATACAAGGACCCTCTCCCAGATCCTTGCATTTTTTCGATTCCATCAGTGGATTATTTCGGGCCCACGGCTTTTTAAATAAAAATTCTTTGGTGTGAAGATTATCGCTACAGGGGTAATGGCTTCACGATGCACCGAAAATGGCCCAGGCCTGTGACCCCAAACATCCTAGCTTACAGATATGTAACATATTGGTGTCTTGGGAAGCGTGATGTCTGAACAGTGAGATACCTACACATCAAAGTCTGTGGAATCTGAATAGTAAGGTCACTGGTACCTGAACGGTATGGTATTTTGATATCGTGGTTTCTGGAAAGAGTGAAGTCCAAAAACGATACAGTATGTAGAAAGCAAAGTAAATAGCATAAGAAAACATGTAATGATTGATTGTATCTAGACAGAATGGTTTATACACCGTGTGGTAACCGGACAGCAGCCTGAAGAACCGTATGGTATTTCGCCATCATGGTCTATGGGAAGAGTTATTTCCAGTAGTATCTATAGACAGTGAAGTTCCTGGACATCATACAGTGCAAGAGCAACGTTGTGCCTGGACAGATAGTTGCCGAAACAGTGTACCAGGTACCTTAGAGAATGGTCTTTATGGGCAGTTTGATATCTTGGGAATATGGTATGGACAGAATGGTAAGCAGTTACTTGGATGTGGCGAGATCGCGAAATGGTACTGCAGATCATTTGGAGGAGGACGAAAAAGTGGGACCGCAATACGAGAGCATGGGAAGCATTTGTTACACAGTGTGTGTTCGTCGGCGCTGTGAGTCTTCTCGTGTCCGAGCCCTGTACGACAGGATGAGACTTTGTTTTTATCCGATTTGGATTGGAATTGAATTAAATTGGACAGAGTTGGAATGGAGCGAAGCGGAGCAGGGCGGGGCGGAGCAGAGGCAAGCTGGTACTGGCCTGCTCTTGCTCGGCCTCCGCTTGATGGAATAGTTCGCTTCGACGAAGCGGCATCGTCTCTTTCGTCCATCTCATCCACTTTTACAACAAAAGCCAGGTGGCACTTTTGCACTAATTTCGCTTAACAAAGTCTAGGGTTGGAAAAATAAACAAAGACCATTTTATAAGGTTAGCCCGAAAGGTTCCCTACATCCGAAAAAAATGGCTCAAAACCTAAAATTTTGTCAGGGGTAAAATTTTGTACACCATTCTGGAATTTAGCAGATTCTGTTGTCATGCATGAACAATCTTTTGAAACTCAAATAAAGCGAGATCCTTTCCTGTCTTCATTCTTACGCTGTTTAACCGCTTCCCATTATTATGGGACTTGGCTGCATCACAAATTTAAAATTTTTGCGACTGATTTCATGCCTGCCGCTGGGAACTTCTTTGATGCATATTTCGAATATTTTACTTATAAGTAAAAAATAGTATACTATTTCAAACGGGTATTTAAGATTTTCCCGCCTCCACGTCGGTCTGCGACGATGATTTAACCTGCCTCAATAGCACCCAAGTGATATCGACAGAATGGTAGCCACGGGCTCTTTACTACGGTTTTTGGAGTGTGCGTCGATTTCCGGCTTCGAGAGCGGAGATGAGCGGTTCATTTGAAAACAAGAGAAACTAATCCAAGCTGTAAGCACTCTACCTGCTTATATCAGGTGACCTAATCCGATGGGAGTGGGGGCGGGATGGGGCCCCAAAACTGGAACCGGCGCGCCGTGCAGAGCGGGAGATTTAGGGACACATAACGAGCCAGGGAATTACCGTGGTAGCAGCAGCGCCCCCTTGCGGCCGTTTACTCTGCACCATAACGCGGTCGCTCCTATTTGATGCTGCGTTAAATAATGCACCGGCCCACTCTCTTTTACTGACCGCATCGGCTCTCTCTCTCGGACTGCCTCCCCCAAAGAAAGCTAGGGGGCTCTCTCAGCCGCACCAGGATTTTCCACAAAAAGTAGGGGGATGCTCATATTGCCGTAATAACTTTGCTTTACATGTTTCGTTCCCTTTTGCTGGTTTGACCCTTTGGACATAATATCACTGGATTGGGAGAGGGCGAGGGACATATGCTGACATTCGTAGCGGGCTGGGGATTACTTAAAATTTTATCGTTGTGAACATGGGGTGAACTGTTGCCTGGCGGGGTTGATTTGCGGTTTCCATGACTACCATGAGATTTCCGCTTGCTTTTTATTGCATTTTAATGTCTGTATCGAAGATATTAATGTTTAGCTATTTTGTCTCCAAGCTATGCTAAACAAGTTTAACCTTAAAACCAACAACAGTAAAAAAGCTAAACGCATTGTGAAATAGTTTTGAGTAGAATAAATTTCTGTCAGTATTTAAAAATATTTTCACATAATAGAGGAGAAAAACAGGAAACACTATTAACGTGATACCAAAACGTTACCAAAACTCTTTCTGACCCACTTGGCGGCCCTGCCACCTTCGAGTTCGTAGTTGGTCCTTCCAGGAATCAACCCACGAGAGATTGACTTAAGAGAGATCGTATTGCATAATGATTGATCATAACTCTCGAGTTGCAAAAGCGCAGCGTCGAACTCCAACCAGTTGTTTGTGTTATTCGAGCTGAGTGTGGACGAACCGAATCGGTACGAGTCGAGCCGAGTGCATCCGAACCGACGCTTCTACTTGTTGTTGCCTGTTGACTTGCAGGAACGCAGGATGGCGAACTTGTTGGTTCAGTGTGCTCAGTATTTACTTCAGCGTAAAGGAAGGTAAATGGTAGAGTGATAATTGCTGTGAATGAATTGAGCCGTCGTCGCACATCTCGCATGCAAATGACTACCATAACCTCAAAGAGTTCTTGGTGTATCATTGAAGCAGCAGAGGAATGAAAGATGAATTCTTGCTCCTCGAGGACGAACAGTATACTTAACTCTTTTTCTTGATCCTGCGGAGTTTTTTCCTTCTTTTTCTTTTTCAGACGCTCAAACTGGTTCTTGTTGATCATAAACCAGCGCAGGAGGATTTTTTGAAATGATTCTCCGTAAGAATATCGAGGTAGAAATACAGGTAGGCATACGTCAGGTTCTTCAGTTGATGAGGTATAGAGACATTGATGATGTATTGCTGGGGGTCAGGATGAAGGCAGTCAAAATGAAATTCTGTCGCTACAGGCAGCAGACCTAGCGAATCACTTCGGCAAAGGCAGGCACGGTGCACTTCATTTCTTGAGCGTAAATGATGAGATTTTGTCGCTACTAAAAGCAGACACGATGAGACTTTGAGGATACGCAGACTTGCTACGACTCTCTCGCTACGGTTTCCATACCCCGCGGCGTTTTTCTGCATTGTTACCCGATTTCACTTCTCGAGTATGAACAATTTCCCCGACTAGTTTCAATCAACAGGGATACATCATTTGTCTCTAACAGAATCTTGATTTATTTTTTAAACGATCAAAATCTAAATCGTCGCAATTCGCAATCGGGCCAACTTTTGGTTAGAGCTTGAACAAAAGGATTTCTTCATGTTTCGTAGTTTCGCTTTATGATTCCAACTTACGCTTGTCTCAGTTTGCCCCGGCTTATTGGCTGACCTGCCATAAAGCCAAACTCATGCAAACCGAACTATATTTTAAGATCAAAATAGGAACCTCTCGGTTTATCCTAGTGCGATAGAGTTACAAAGTCGTTGTCCTCAATACAAATATAGGTTGCCTTGCGTTGCGGTAAGCTTACTTAAAGCGAAGACGGAAGCAGAGCCTGTTTGCGTCGCGAAAGTCGACATCGCGGAAACATAAAAAGGAATAAAATGTTTATGCTAAGCAGCCGCATTAAGTGAATGGAACGCAAGCATAATTTTGCATCGCAATCCATGCAAAATAAGAAAAGAATTCCCCACACCAGATCCCATCCAGCCTCCCCACTGCTCAATGTTTACACCACGACCTCTTTTCGACGCGTCGCTTGTTCCACAGGGCGAGCGGGATTCCCCGTGTGTGAAGGAACATCAGCGTGTCTTGAAAGAGCCGGACATGCGAGCCTATTTAAATACCAACAGAAAACGCCTCGCCTCACCCAGCAACACCCCTTTCGATCGCAGGGAAATTGCACAATAAGACCGATCTTATTTCTTTTGCTTGCACATTCTAGTCTCCTTTGGAACCTAGGCAAACGATATGTTTCCAGTCCGACGTTCAACACTGAATACTGATAAGGCCTTGCCTCTCACAATGTCCACCGACTTCAAAAGTTACATGTGCTAAGTGCGACAGTCATTCCCACGTAACTTGTGTACACTCTTATTTTTTAAGGTAGCAATTTTAACCTTTTGGTTCAACCTTTCGTCGTCAAATCGAGTGAAACAACAGCGGAGCGAGACAAAGAGGTATCCCACCTAACTTAACCTATCAAAACCAAGCCCCTTGCCGTTTACCAAGATTTTATAAAGTCACTTGTGCCTCGTTTCGCTATCGCTCCGCTCGGCGGTCGCCAAGCCTGATGCCGCTTACTTCTCGGTGGCCCTAAAGCGGCCGCCGAGAAGTTAGCGGCATCAGGCTTGGTGACCGTTTAGTTCAGTAACCCAAGGTTAAGTTAGGTTAGGTTACGTGGCTTGAGCCTCCCTCCCTCAGCTTAACGTCGTAGGGGTTGAACCAAAAGGTTGAAAATGCAACCTTAAAAATTTACAGTGTATATTTTCGATAAATTTTAAATGAACTCGAGGCACATTTACGGACTTGCATCTCGATAGTCATCAGACGAGATTTAGACTAGATAAGCGGATATTCCGTTCCCTGCTCGAATAGGGTGGAGCGGACATCATAACATATAGGCTAGTAGAGCTGGTACATCCCTCTCCCCTCTCTACACAAACATCCAGCGCAATAATCAAGATCCTAAATTTGTTATGTAGTCTAGCAGCGCAAACCGGCATCTCAACACTGTTTACCGACACGTTGGCGAAGTAGACGCCTTGCCTTGTGTGGGTCCTGGACTGCGATGGGGTGGCCGAACGCCCGGTCCGGACCAGGATTGCCTTTATCTCTTGGGGCACAGCCGCCTTATTGCCCCGGACCGTGACCGCGGGGAGGAGCCTGCACGGAGCTGCATGTGATGTCAGCGAGCCCGTGAGGCAACTGACCTGCCCAGAAGGGTCAGCCGCTTTCATAAGATGGTTTACACTCACCCAGAGAAAAAATGAAATGGGGACAAATACTTTTAAGATGATGCTTTTTCCTCAGAAAAAAAAGAATGTATCAAACTCCTCTCAAACTGGGGTTTTCCTGTCGGAGGGAGAGGGTAATCCTACAAATGGAGAGTATCTCTCTTGGAACGAAAGTTTTCCCTATCATTTGAGGAGTCTTGTAACTATGAATGATCTCCTCAGGACATACTGATTCTGAAAATGCATCTTGATTTAAGATTATTTTTCCAAGGAGCGAGATTTTTGGTCAGTGATATGAGGATATATTTTTTTCCATCGTATGTCCAAAATAAACAAGACCATGCGTGCCAGAAGCCATTCGTGATGTAGGAGAGAAGCCTTAGACAGAGAGTAAAAACTCCTAAAATGTCGGACGTGAACCTGTGTTACGGCGATACAAGCTTGTCAAGTCTCTCCCCGCATTTTGCGGGTCTTGTAAAGGTGCACAAACTCCGCTACGCTGGCCTAAGAAGAAGTGTGATGGGACCTCCGCGACCAAACTTTCGTTTCTTCGTCCCTGCTGGGTAGTCATCGTGCCGCAGAGGAGACCACGCGGTGCGCGAGAGGAAGGGGGAAGCGAGGGAGGGGGACGCAGAGAGAGGGGAAAGCAGGCAAGGGGAGGGGGGAGGCAGGAAAGGTGAAGGGGAAGGAGGGTTCTTCAGGGAATGCAGATAACGCGGGCTGTTCAAAAGTCGGGGCGACTTGAAGCAAGGCCGGCACTGCGGCGCACAGCTCCGCCGATTAGCTGGATGGAGGAAATTATTTTAGCCTCATGATTGGAGGGCGGAATGAAAAGATGATGTTCCTTGCTTCCCTTCTTTTGTACTGCGCCATAATACTAACAAACTTTAACTACACAGCGGGCCGTTGGACATGAGGGGCTTTTTACTACGGACTAAGAACTTGTTTCAACCCTTTACTGACTGAGATAAAAGTAGGAGCACAGCATTTTTGGCAACCGAAAACTGCAGCAGTCTTCTGCAAGCTCAGACTGTGTGGAAAATTGACGGTCGATAAAAAGATTTTCTCGGAATTCTGATTCCAAAGATTCGAAAATAGGTTACCGCCTTACGTCAAGGCCGTTCCTTGCGGTGCTTTTAAAATTCGTACCTGAAAACCCTCACAGAGATTCTTGAATCGTAATTTTCAGTGGGTCTAAAATGGACTAAAAATAAAATGGTGAGTTGAGGAAAACATACCGCAAAAGGACGGGTTCAGCGCGATAGTCAATCAAGTAGGAGACTTACGAACATGATGATATCATTGGTGAATGGGTATCCAGGCATATTTTTTACCTGCTACATTAAATGGAATCGATTCATAAAGCTTTTACCTGGCTTTATACGAACTAACTTTCGGGGAATCTATATTTCGCCTATGTAGTTATCCTTGCTTATGTAACAAGACTTCATTTACGAGTAGAGTTGCGGTGCAGTGCACTTTTCGAGGTTTTTAAGACCATCTAGATGCAAAAAAAAAACAGTCTCTTAATTCGACCTATAAAATGCTGATTGTGTACCTTCTTTATTTTCAAAAGCACACACAAGTTTCAAAAAAAACTTTTTAACCTAAAAAAAGGCAGACATTTTTTTATATAAAAATAAGTGATCTTAGCAAGACACTTTTGTGAATTTCAAATAATCAATCTTAGTTTTGAGATATTTTTAGAAGGGCAAAACGAGCGATCTTAGGAATCATTCCACACATGAACTGGACATACATTGCACGTATATCTAACTTCAACCAACATGAGGTGGACGAAATAACAAAAACTTCAGTCGAGATTTGGAGCTTACAAACCAATCAGATCGGAAACATGGCCACAAGCAACTAGACATAACCGCGACAATCTTTGGACAAGAAGAGACATTGCCCAATCGTCTGGCACGCATCTATTTTATTATCCATTTCTGTGAGAGGAAGAATGAAATTATGTGCACTGTTTAATAGGAAGCTTCGCGACGCAAAGTGCTGTATCTATGAATTTCTTCCGAAATGGTTTTGATGAAATTTCCGGCGATGTTCTGTACGAATTCAAGGTTACACTGAGGGATGCCTCCGCCTTAATAAAGCGAAGCCAAATATAGGCCTGCTTACCGGATAATGTTGGCGTAGTTATTTGCAAAAGGAAGGTTGGATCAGAATGTGTATGAGGGAGATAACCAGAGCAGCGTTGTGTTTGCTTTCGATGAGATGGTCGAAATATGAAAGTTGGTCTTGTGCGCGATTAAAGACAAACAGACAAGTAATGATGAGAAGAGCACGGAAATTGCAAAGTTAAGATAGCAGCTGGCATCCGCCTGCCTGCATCCTTGACAAACTTAATTATCTCTCATAACGGATGTCTACACAACTTAAAGAAAACACATTTAATGCTCGCGGATCTATCTCACACCGCCTGTAGGCCGACTTACCCCCACACTGCAGGCCCTATAATGGGGCCCCATGGGGCCACAAATCGACCTTATCGACGTGCACGACCAACAAAATTATTAACAGCCCAACGAAACCATACGCAAGCTTAGGTTATGTCACTGAGGTGCAGTTACCTTTGGTTACTGACGCTAAGGTAGGTTATGATTGGTTAGACTGGACTTAGTTCAATTACTCTGAAAATGTGGCTCGAGGAGTGAGACCTGACTTACAACAGGAGTTGAAGAGGAATGGGGTCTGAAGTAAGAAGGAGTGAAGTCAGGGTTAATGGACTCTAGTTGGATGAACTTTGGTTGGTCATTCCTGGTGGGGCCAGCTTTGGATGGTCCAACTTTGATTGTGTCTCCTTTTTGCGGATCAACTTGGTTTGGTCGCATCAGTTGGATCAACTTTCAGTTAGGTCAACTTTTTGTGGTCAACTTTGGTCGTGACAAGTGTCTTCAGGTAACTTTGCGAAAACTTTGGTTAAGTTTTTGGTAAGGTAAGGTTTTAGTTTTTGACTTGGTTATGTCACTTTCCTTAGGTTAACTTTCGTAAAGTTAACTTTGGTAATGTATGTCTCTCTTTTGAGACCTGGGGTAAAATGAGGATTGTGGGGAAGAGAAGTCATATCTAAGGCGAGATAAAGAAATATGAAGATTAGATATTTCAGCAAAACTTTACAAACATAATCGTGATGACAAGTCGTCAACATTAAGCTCACTATTCCGTCGTCATTGTATTTTTATTGAGTGAATATCGAATTGATGTCATAAATCAATGAATCCCCAAGAAGCATAAGTGTGATGTAAAAAGAAAACGCTTCGTATTCAGTAAAACAAGCAAAAACTGAAAGTGTGCTCGGCTCACAAGTCAGTTGAGCGAAGCGTAGGCATTGCCGTGACAGGCATATATTGGAAATGAATAGGCGGCTCCCAGCAGGTAATTACTCGATGCAAGCGGCCAGAGCAGGGGAAGGGGAGGGAAGGGAGAGGGGAAGGGGGCACCCTCAGAGATAACAGCGTTTGGCAAATGGGTCTCCATCAGTTGAGTGCAGGTCGACCCCAATACATTCCGATAACAGCCACTGTTTGCTGAACTCAATATCAATATCAAGTCTCAACGCCTAAATTAAGTACAGCTTAAGCGTAAAACTAATTTGACGACCAGATAAAGCCTCGTTAAAGCCTTGCTGAAGCCCAACTAAATCCCAGCTTGACCCCAGCTCAAGCCCTCATCAAGTCAAGCTGAAGTCCTAAAACGAAGCACAAGTCCAGCTAAGACTCAGATTAAGCCCATCAAAAGCCCACTTCAAGCCGAGCTGAAGTCCAGCTAAGCCTACCTAAAACCAAGCGCAAATCCAACTAAGGCACAGATGAACCCCATCAAAAGCCCACTTCAAGCCGAGCTGAATTCCAGCCGAACCTACATAAAACCAAGCGCAAGTCTAGCCAAGGCCCAAATTAAGCCCATCAAAAGCCCACTTCAAGCCGAGCTGTTCCGGCTGAGCCTACATAAAACCAAACGCAAGTCCAGCTAGGACTCAGATTAAGCCCATCAAAAGCCCACTTCAAGCCGAGCTGAAGTCCAGCTAAGCCTACCTAAAACCAAGCGCAAGTCCAGCTAAGGCACAGATTAAGCCCATCAAAAGCCCCCTTCAAGCCGCGCACACATAAATATAATCCCCAGGTAATTTTCATCTAAAGGTACAGACCAGTTACAGTATACTGTAAGATGGATCTCATGAATGTTTGAGTAATCCTTACAGTGGTTTTGTTACATTATGCGCTCTGATATTTCTTGTAGTATGAGCGAGCAGTTCCGAAGTTTTTTACGGTTGTGGACTTATTCCTTTAGTGGCAATGTGTCCACCGCTGCCATCGCCTTTCACAGCTCGGTTAAAAGAATCAAAAGAGCTGCCTTTGGCGTCCCCTAGCCCAGAGATCCCCGGGGAATCTCCATCGGGGATGAAACGTCTCCAAGACGAAAACCAGCATGCAAATACAAAAGTAAGTTGACGTGACACATAACTGACTTCCTACATCAATCTGGTCGGAGAATAGGAAACATGAATAATCCATCTTGCGAGCCGGACCCGTCCCGAGCGCTCCTCGGCGAGGCCCGCCCGGGTGGACACAACCGTCATGCGCCTCGACGCGTGCTCTCGCCCAAGCTCGCCTTGGCTTGGCCAGCCTCATGCATTATTCAGGCCTGAGACGTACTTGCATAATATCATCGGCCTCTTAAGACATTGTTACGGAGAACGTTGGTTTCTACAAACAGTTTGAAAAATCCGAAATATGGACATGGAGGACAACCCTTAAGGTGGCCCACTCTGCACTATAAAGAATACACAGTTAAAACAAAACACTCGTTTCAGGGAATGCTTTCGGTGTGAAACTAAAACGGGATACGTATTTTAGTAATTTTACAACATAGGCCTATGTTCAGCAACATCAATGGAAAGCTCTCGACAAGACCTTTTGAATGATATGCCTGACCATAGATCTATCTTGAAAAATAACCAAAATACGTACTAGTCCCTTATTTTTCAAGGTAGACCTATGTTGAGCCACATCAATGGAAAGCTCTCGACAAGACCTTTTGAATGATATGGCTGATCATAGGTCTATCTTGAAAAATAACCAAAGTACGTAATACTCCCTTATTTTTCAAGGTAGACCTATGTTGAGCCTCATCAATGGAAAGCTCTTAACGAGACCTTTCGAATGATATGGCTGATCATAGGTCTCTCTTGAAAAATAACCTCAATACGTACTAACCCCGTTTTAGTTTCACACCCGAAATAAGTATGGCATTACCTAAAACGGGTATTTGGTTTTAACTGTGTAGGCAAGGCAGTATGTTTGAGACAACTTTCAACCGCCAACCTTACGCGACAAAAAAGCTCCGATCGACATGCCCACAACCTTGGCGTGACCGTCGCGCCGTCTTGATTTGAACTTCCCGCGTAGGCTTGCTATGTTCGTAGGTTAACGGTCCCTAAACACATCCTCCCACACGATAAACAACAGTTATTTATCGTACGCTCCGCAAAACTGTATTGTTGCAAGACGGATTAACTTAATCGATTGTAAGCCACCACAGCATTGAGCACCACCTAATTTCCCATGGGGGCCCATGGGGGAATGGGGGCTGAAACACGAAGCGGAGCGTCTCCATGCCCTAAAGAGGCGCACACCCGACAAATATGCTTCTTTCTGACCTAAGAAGCTATAACATTGCTCGCCCTACCGAAACAGGGCGTTGCATTAACATCCTCAAGACGGCCGCAAACTTGTTGGCGTTCCCATTATTTATGCAGTAAACGAGGGGAGACAAGCCCACCTGCACGTTTTAAATACATCGAGCTCGTGAGTTATTTCATTTCAGGGTGCATTTACGACCATAAAAAGTATTTTATAATCAAAAACTTACTTAGCAAATTGGACCACTAAAAGTTGGAACTGTTTAGTTTACAGATTGGAAACTCCCCCAAATATATAAATATCTATGTCTATATAAAATGCTAAGCCCGATGTCGTTACATAAAATTACATTTAGATTGGAAAAAGAAAAGTAAACTTACGATTTTTTTTAAATCGCCAACTGGAAGTCTTAAGGATATTCCAGCCCTAAAAACAAGCCAATAAAAGGTAATTAAATTTCTTTTTTTTTCTGAATCCACATATTTGCAAAATAACGCCTTTTGCCAAGCCGTCACACCAATCATTCTTTATGATTCTCCTTTCGTTGGCAGCGAGAGGTATTTCATAACACTGTGCAACAAAATTTGGGTCATGTCTTGTCCTTGGGGTTTTGACTGACGGACTTTATTCGTTGGTTATCAAAACCACCGAACCGGCCTTTTTTTCCGCTGTGAAAATTCGTTTGGGGTCGGGAGAATTTTTTTTCTGAAAAGTGAGCTTTTTCGATGCGAAAAGGTACAAAAAGGTTTAATTCAACCGGGACGCCACCTACGCAA
>Ga0058701_10001149_pt1 | contig 18427 bp, 7 predicted proteins | sample AgamicOrMae_FD_97039 | JGI IMG/M metagenome (GOLD analysis project Ga0058701, IMG submission 97039) | Agave microbial communities from Guanajuato, Mexico - Or.Ma.e | ecosystem: Host-associated > Plants > Phyllosphere > Phylloplane/Leaf | place: Guanajuato, Mexico | collected 2012-06-04
TTAAAATATTTTTTGAGCTTGTCTGTAAAAGAGTTGCATAATAGATGTTATAATTCTATCTATTCAAACATGAATGTAGGAGTCCTTCTCTCATGATTTAAATCTGTGCTCAGATGTTATCATCTGTTTTAACGTACTTGTAAATATAGTTCCATGACAGAGCAGTATTTAACTCCCTCCGTAATATACACACAACTTTGTAAAGGGGAAAAAAAAATAGTTCATGTAGCAACATAGTAGATGTCATCATAACTTCAACAATTATACCACCAGTGTTTACAAACTGTTCGCAAGCCTCACTGACTAACCCTCAGGAATTTTTCTCAGTATAATTCAAAAAACTTGCTAACCAAAACCTATCAGGCATGAGAACATCCTTGACTGTAACTTAACTATAAAAGCAACACCTTAAATACACAGCTAACACTATTTTTGAAAGCACAGAGATGACAAGGGCAGTTGAATACGACAGGGGGACTTGGAAGAAAACTGTTTGCAAGCCTCAATGACTCTGCTCCTCAGGAATTTTCTCTAAGTAGAATACAAAATACTTGCTAACCAAAACCTATCAGTCATGAGTACATCCAAGACTGTAACTATAAAAGCAACACCTAAAATACACAGCTAAAGCTATTTTTGAAAGCACAGAAATAAAGATGGCAGTTGAATTAGGCGAAGGGACAGTGAGGAAAACTAATCGTCACCCGTTAATCCAGCACGTTAGGTGTGGGTAACCCTTGTTCCTTAAAAACGGAATCACTCACCTCATAATTAAGGTCTTGAAAACGCCGAAGAATTGACTTCTACTGAGATAGTGCATATTCCAGACCTAGAGCGAAGTCCCCTCACAATGATAAACAATCGCTTCATTTTCACTGAAACGATCACGCAAACTGCTTTCGCACAGAACACATCCGCGGACTTTATCACACACGCACGCCATTGTTCGACGTTTCAACCACATTTCACCAATAAAACCTCAACACTCTCGGCGTTCGCCATACACAGCATCACGCTGAGCCCCCGGCGAAGACCGACTGCGCAAGGTGTAAATACACCTTGCGACTGGGTGCGGACTGCGAGCGGTTCCCACTTTGTGCCACCGGTCAGAGCGACATTTGGCTCTCGAGTCTCATGTGATTGTCAAAGTCTCGATGACCGCAAGAGCGTAAGACGATATTAAAAACTGGGGGGAACGGTAAGTCAGAGCCGTCGTGTGGGTTGCCTACCTCTCTCGCTCAATATTTTAAATTAAATCCATTCGTTTCTTATCAATGGTAACTATCGCTCAAAAGCAATAAACTCTGTTGCTTGAATTATAAAATTAAGTTGACGTGGCGTTAGCCATATCTATTCTAAAGGTTTATAGTGATATCACAAGGAGACCGCGACGGTCATATAGGCCTACACTTAAACGAAACGGTTACCAGTGCAATGAGGCAGCGCCTAATTTCATCCATATACGCTTGGACTGACAAAGCTTTTCCACTCCATGTCTTCTTCTTTTACCTTTGGAACTTTTGGTCCAGAGGACCCCGCGTCCCCCCTTGGGGAGGGGACGCAGCAAAACCTAGGGGGGACGCGTCCCTCCCGTCCCTACAGGCTCCTACGCCCATGGATGACCGCATCAGATAACTGCCTCCTTTGGGACAGAAAATAAAAACGATTATGCGCTAATCAAACTTGAAAAGTCAAATTCACTGTCTCCAAGCAGTATGGGAAATGCTGGCAATAAATAAGAATCTAATAAACTTTGTGAGAGCGTACCGCAGCATTGACTGATTGTGAGCAAAGTCAGGAACTTACTTCTGCAAATTCTCTGTAACTCCCAACTTTCTGCAGGTGGATTGGAATTGGCGGCGAAAGCTTACGGGAAATCTGAACCACATCCTACTTGTCTAGTACATTGATAATTGTGCTGATAGTTCACCAACTCATAGTTATACTAAACAATGGCCTGATGCATTATGGACATGAAACAGATATCTGAACTGACGGTTTTTTTAAAGCATGAACCGTATAATAAAGTGGGTATGTTCAATCCATGCCAAGCCCTCTTCTTACAGTGCACCATCTCGCTGGTGTGGAATATGATCTGGACTGAAACCAAGTGATGAGTATCAATCCATCTTTCAAAATAAAAGAGGAAATTCGCTTTGAATTAACTGAAATAATGAAGACTTGACTTCTGTAATACTGTAGGAGTATTTATTATCAATATGTTTTATAACACATATCCACCCAGCAAGCAGCATTGGCTGGTGAATATTTTGACACCAAGTTACAAGTGAAGCTATGCCTCCATCGTACAAAACACTATTAACAGTACAGCCTTCAACCAAGCAGGAGAAGTGGCAAGCGGTGATGTTCTTTTCAGATGTCTTTAGAGTCAGAGCTCTGGATGAAAAAAAAAGAAGGGAAAAAAATGAAGTGTATGGGTATATTTGTAAAATAAAGTGTGCACACTAAAAAAGTTACTCTGTACAAATTTTCACAAAACTTTGAAAACGCATTCAAATAATTAATTTTATTTGTACGTTTTAAATATAAATACTAACACTAAGCAACAATATTCATCCTACATACACTTTTATCGAGCTGCTGCAGCCAGTAAACATCCTTCCTGGGTATCTCTTATACTCCTTTACAACTTTTACACCGTTTCATTGAAAAATTATATTATGATCAGAGAAAGCTTACATGGCTAACAGTATTTACAATTCACAACACAATCTTTTTGGACAACTCCCGTCAATAAATGTAATACAAAATGGATGAATTCCTTTGCGGAACTCGGTGATAACGACAGGCAGTTTCGTATCATTACGCTAAATAAATTAAAAGGGGGAGAAAAGAAAAAGAAAAAAAACATTTTCAAAACAGCAAATTGTCAATTGTAGCTACGAATTAAGAAGGGGAAAAATAAGCAGTCATCATGATTACAGAACCCCAAAACATCCCGTCAATAAACGAACGTTATATAAAAGAATACTACAGTGATATCTTTTCTTCTAGCTTTCATAAAAAAAAAGAAAAAAAAAGCCAAAAGAAATGGGATTCAAAATGGCCTCCGGCTCCAAAGTTGATCTGCAGTTACTACTGTAGTTAAATACTCAATTTGCTGAGGAGAAAGGCTATCACAGAATGCACAGTCAAATAACTAGAAATTGAATTAAAAAAACTCTGACGCAAAATGACTAATCTGAATACAGTATTTACAAGAAATCGCGAAGAACGGAGCGGCCCGCGGGAGGCGAGGGGGGCTGGCATCCGCCGGCGGCCCCGCGCCTCTCCCAGTCTTACTTCGCCGTTCCCGCGATCAACTAATTCGTGTCCCTTCCGACGTTATTGCTTCCACCTGCCTTACTGCGAAGCCACCAGATCGGAACTCATTGAGAGTCCAAGCTCTAGATACCCCAATTTCTAGTACTAGGGCTCTCAATGCCGCACCGCGATTGTGGTCTAATTTTTTTGTTCATTTTTTACACCACCTTCCCTATTAAAATAGACAGTAATATTTTGCATCAAAGTTTTCCATTCTCTAAATTATGATAGAAAAGAGAAATTTTCAAAAAGCTAGTGAGTTGGCTTAAGTCTCCTCTGACTCGGAGGCAAGGTGGTCGCGCGCGGCGCGGGCGGCTGCGGCTGCCGCGGCCCGGCCTGCGCTGCTGCGGAGCACCTTGCGCCCGACGGTCTCGTCCTCCGGCGCCTTCCCCTTGCGAGTGCCCCCGGCGGAGGTGGCGGACGCCCGGCGCCGGCCGCCCCTCCCTCGGCCGCTGTCGCCGTCCTGCGACAACGCGTCGTCGTCCTCGCTCTCTTTGGGTTCGTGTGATGGTTCGTCGCTCTTGGCCTCGGCGGCCGAGCCCTCCTCGGGCGCGTCACGCGACTCCTTCGCTCGCTTCGCGGGCCTCTCTTCACTCGACGCACCGGCGGACACATTGTCTCGAGGCACATTATTTACACTAGCATCCCCGCTTCCACCGCTGCTGCTTCGCTCGGAATCCCTGCTCCGCTTGCCCGAGCTCGCTCCGTCCCCGTCCCCATTGCTCACTTTCGAGTCCTCGAGTCTTTCGCTCGCTGCGGCCGACTCGTGCTCTTCCTTGGGCGGCTCGCTGGCCGCCTCCTCGCTCTGCGCCGCCGCCGGCGCTTTACTAGTCCGTTCCTCACCCGCCTTCTCGCTCTTGTGGGACACCACCAACTCGACGGGAGTCTTGCTGGCCTTGGATGCTCGCTCTTCGGAGCGGCTGACCGCGGCCAACGAGGTGCCGCTCAGGAGGCTGGCCACCTGCGGCGGCAGGCTGTCGCGGTTCTTCCCCGCGAGCGCGCCCGACACCAGGCTCTGGCCCAGGCTCTCCAGGGTCTCCTTGGTCGTGGAGCGCTTCCGCTCGTCGCTGGAGGTGGAGGCCGGCATGGCGCTGCGAATGATCAGGTCCGTCGGGACGTGCCCCAGCTTGTCCATCGCCTCCTTCATGACGGCCTCCCTCGCCTTGGCCGCCTGCTCTTCGGCCGCCGTCCGGGCCGCGTCCTTCGTCGACGAGCTCCTCTTGTCGCGGCTCATGCTCTCGAGGAACTCCCGCATCCTGGCGTCGCCGCCCTGGCCCAGGCTCTCGAGCAGGTCCCGCGACCGCTTCCCGCCCCACTCCTCGGGGAAGCGCGCCAGCAGCTCCGCCTCCGCCTCTCGCGCCCGCTTGCTGTCCCCGCCCAGGCTGGGCGTCAGGCTGGCCGCCAAGCCGGGCGTCAAGCCGGGCGCCAAGCCGGCGGCCATCAGCTGGCGTAGGTTGTCGGCTTCCGCTCGCGACCTGCGCGCCCCCCGGTCGTCCGCACTCGCCCGATTCTTGCCGGTGATGCTGTCAAGCAGCCTCTGATCCGACGGCATCAGGAACTGCTGCAGTTGTTGCTGCTGCTGTCGCTCCAGCGCCGTGCGCTGGTGCCGGTTGTTGGCCGCCACCGAAGAGGCGGACGTCACCGTCGGCCTGCCGCTACTGCTCGTCGTCGTGTTGCTCACGCTACTGCTCCTTGCGGTGCTGGTCGCGCTCGAGGACGTCGCCGCCGTGCTCGTCAGGGTGCCGTTGAGCAGCCCACACTGCTGGGCGATACTGTCGTAGAAAGGCCCCAGTCCGGCCAGCCCCAGCTGGGAGTAAAGCGCCAAGTTGGGGTTGGGGAAGAGGAAGGGCAGCGCACTCGCGGCCGACGCCGCGGCCGAAGCCGCAGCCGTCGCCGACGACTTGCTGCTCGTCGAGGCCGCGCTCCTGTCCCTCCGTTCCCCGTCCGCCTTCGCCGAGGAGGACGTCGCGGACGCGGCGGCCTTGCCCTTCGACCCGGACGCCGCGGCGGCCGCACCGGCAGCCGCGCCCGCGGCAAGCTCGTTCAGGGTGTTGGCGTCGAGGCCGGCGAGCGATGGGAGACCCAGGCTGGCCAGGTTGGCGAACAGGGAGTTTGAGAGGCCAAGGTTCCCGAAGCCGCCCATGTTGCCCAGAGCGCTCATGTTGCTGAATGGAAGCAGGAAGGGATTATTGGCCGACATGGAGTTGAGCAAGCTCGGATTGAGACCGGCTAGGCCCGGGAAGTTCATGGCCTGGCTCGTCGGCGTGGCGCTCTGGCTCGTGGTCGTCGGGCTGGCCATCATCGGAGGCCGGCCGGGCTTCTTGCGCTCGCCTTGCGGCAGTCTCTTCTGGAGGTCTTGCGGGAGGTTGCCCCTCTCCTTCACCAGGTCCGCCCACTTGGGATCTACGTCGAACATGGGGTTCTCCGAGAGCCAGTTGGCTAACCGCTTCAGCGGCGGCGCCTTGTTCCCAGTCAGCTGAAACAAAAACAGACCCGATGTCGATTCGATTCCATGCAGCCTTCAAATCAGGAGAACTTCCATTCCTGTCAACTACGTTAGACTACTGCTCACCATCGCATGCACGGTAAACAAAACATGAAAAGTCCAGGATTGCCACAATTTCCGGATGATCGAAATTTCCCCATTTCCAAGCCAATTCACTCCATTTTTTTCCCCACACCAGAGCAATATCAAAAAAAATATCTAAATCCCAAACCACGGACTACCATACATTCTTTCAAATCACAATGTTATGATCCAGTGAAAAAATGACCAACCCAAATGATACCAAGCTTTCACGCCACCCTTTTCTGCGATGTCCATTTTTGAGATAGAAAATCTACCCTGTAAATTCGTAGGGTTGGATTTCCCATCTCTCGTGTTACAACTCTTGCGGTCGCACAAAGCGAGGTTTGGAGCCTACAATCGTATCCACTTTAACCTAACTTAACATCACAAGCCTTTTGCTGCTTACTGAGGTTAGGCCATGTACTTTGAACCTCGCTTCAGTACCAGGCTGTCGCCAAGCACGATTCGAAGTAAGCCGCATCAAGCTCGATAACGACGTTAACTAACGTTAGGCTAAGAGTCTTGAGCCTCCCTCTGCTCTCGCTCCGCTCGGCGACGAATTGAAGGTACAGATGGAAAATCCAACTCCTCAAACTTAAAGATAAAAAAAAGTAAAACCTCGTCTACAATTGTATCAGCGAAAAAACTTCTCACGTAAAACACTACACAAGTGCGTGTGTGTCCGCACAAACTACAGACACTTTTCACCGTATCGCCTGACTTTCCCATAATTCTCCAAACTTGATAAATTTAGAGGGACGAAACAAGATGAGGCGATCACCAGCATCTTGTTTCATTTAATGACGAGTCCGCTGCTTGTGGCAACCCTGAAGTACAGTCAGGTCCAAACACAACTTACTTTCTTGCCCGTTAATCTATTAATGACTGAGACATTCTCTTCTCCTGTCAGCTTTTTCCAGTCTAAGAGGGTAGGATCTACGCGTGGTCGTCGACGTCGTGGGCCTAAGTAGTCTGCAGACAATCCTGCCACAACCTGGTCTGGCGGGCCACCTGACTGCTCTGCTAACCACTTGTTAACCTGAGAAATACCATCATACCCTCTCACTTTCCATGTTTTGTTCAAACTAAAATGAAAGTTCTCCTTGTTCAATTGCGTTCATTTGTAGCGTCCAGCCGCCCACAGGACCCATGCCAACGTGGGGCGGGGGTTTCGGCGTGGGGCTGCTCTTACCTTGGCGTCGTGGGAGTACGAGTTGAGCTTGGCCTGGATGTCTGCTGCCTTCGTCAGGTCTGCAATCATCGCATCGTACGTTTTGCGCTGCGACGAGTTGGAAGGCAGTTTCGGCTGCTGCTGTTGCATCAGCTGCTGTTGAAGCTGTTGAACACAACACTCAGTCAGTCAATGCTGGTCTCAATCGATTTCCACCGGAAGCGGTTCGAGATGAAACGATCACCAAGTTATAGAAAGAGTCTTCATCAGCCCAAGATAGCAAAGGGTCACAATTCGGTTAACAAAAATAACCGTCCCATTATAATATATTTAAAAGAAAAACAAAAAACGAGAGAATGAGAGCTTTATAAAACTTACAATTGACTTAAGTTAAAGAAGACTCGCTAAAATATAATCGTGACAAGAGCCTCATAATATCGTTAACTGCCACCAAGCGAAACACTCAACAGTGCGTTTCCTTCGCTTGACCCTACGCTCTAGATAACTTTAAGTTCTCGTCTTAAATATCTTCTCAATATTCACTGCCATTTTGAAATCGGCTCCTCCATGGAAGACTCATCCAGTAAACCTGTTTTAAATTTTACTAGTTCAACGAGCGTTCAAAATGTAGTTTTTCGGTGCGAATACCTTTGTTATTCGTCTGAAATGAATGACAATTACGGAACATTTTCTCAGACCCCCGGAATATGATCTCCATAAATTCTTATTTAATCCATAACCGCCCAAAGTATTCGGAGTGAAATTTAGCTTAAGATAAATTTGAAGGATTTTTTCCTATAAAATACGCAATTTCAAGCTTTGGAAAATACCTAAATTATTAAATTTCAGGTTTCCAGAGGGGTGATATTGTTAAAATTTTGACAATACTGAACTAAAACGATCCTCTAAACTAATTTTTCTGTTTCCGAACGGCATCGCTGGGCGGTAGTGGGTTAAATCACATGAAAAACAATCAAATAGTAAGTGCTGAAAAGGGGGGTTTCGCGCGCTTTCGAAACCGGTCTTCTTTAAAACTCAGCTTTTATAACTGGTCGAGTCTTCCACGGAGGTGCCGAAATGTACCACAAACGAAAGTGGGAGTTTTAGATAAAGCAGTGTTGGGAGCTCACCTGTTTAACGAGAAGGTTCTGCTGCTCGACCTGCGCCAGGTACGCATAGGCGTCCTTGGAGGAGCCGGCGGCAGCGCTGCGGGAGCTCCCGCCGGCGCTGCTGCCGGGCGGCGGCACCGACGTCACCGTGATGGAGAAGGGCGGCTTGGAGCTGTTGGAGGAGCCGCCGCCGTGGGTGGGGGTCGGGGTGCGCGACGACGACGACGATGCCGGCGTCACGGTCACGCCCGGGGGGATCATGGGACCTGGGGAACGCCGCTTGCCCAGCGCCTCCGGGTACTGCTGCTCCTTGGCGGCCGAAAGCCCCAACACGATCTCGTCCAGCTTTCGCCGTTTGTTCTCTTTGCCGACGACGGGCTCTTCGGCCGGCTGCAACACGCAAGTCCAGATTGGCTCGTATCTTACACGTTCAAGGCCCTGCAACGGCCATGATAAACTGTCTTCCTTGCTCGGATCGTGCTACATCAAATGTTTCTTACGCGCGCTTCAACTACTACTTATAATACCAAACAATAAAAAGGGCTCAAATCTTAGAGCTTAACGTAACATAAGTTACCTACACAAGTTCCAGAAACAATTCTGGGGCATCCAGTTCGAATAATTTCGGTGCTTTTGAGTAAGAGCTTTTATTTATAAAAAATAAGATTATTATATAGGACTAATTTAAGCAAGGTCAAACAGCCAAGCCGATTTCTTCGAGTTTAAAGGATATGAGGCTAGATACTCTTATGTGAGGGAAAATAACTTCATCTCGCTTCAAAATATTTTTAAGGGATTTAAATGGACAGTTGAAATACGAAGTCGTGTCGCATTTGAATCTCGATACTTTTTGTTAATAAAAAAAACAGGTTGACAATACCATTGAAATAAGCTGACCGAGCGCGAGGTACGACGTCTTTAAAAGTATTAGTATTACCGACGCAAATATCAAAAAAGTAAAGCACCAAATTCGAATGCGTCACGACTTAATATTTCAACTTAGCCCATGTTTGCTAGGTTCCTTTCTTATTTAACGATGCAGGGACACATTCAGTAGTACGAATTTAACTGAAAAGGCGATTGACTTGGCACGTATGCGCAGCATAGATAAAAAAAATACTACGATCCGTTAATATAGGATTCTCCAAAAGTGCGGACAGACTCACCACATTTCTCTTCTGCATCACCTTCCCAAGTATGTCATCCAATTTACTGCTCTTGCGCTTCTTGCCCATGGAGAAGTCTTGAGCCTCGTCGTCACCAAGGCTGGGGCTGGGCGACGCGCTGTCCTTCCGGTCGTCCGAGCCCTTCTTGGGCGGGCCGCCCGACAGGTCGATGGCGCCGCTGGCCGGCGACCCCGCCGACGGCGGCGTGGGCGTCGACGCCGCCTTGGGCTTGGACGTCGGCACGGGGAACTTGCTCAGGTCGAAGGGCATCGAGAGGACGCGCGTCGACGACTGGTGCGCCTGCTGGTGCGCGGGCGGCGGCTGCAGGCCGGCCCCGACGGGGGTCAGCCGCCGCGCCTCCTCCGCCTCGTCGCTGTTGTCCCAGCCCATGGGCGACTGCTTCGACTGCGCCGGCTTCCGGCGCTCGCGGTCCAGCTGCTGCTGGTGGCGCTCCAGTTGGCCCTTCAGCTGGCGCTCGAACTGGCGCTCCAGCTGGCGCTCCTGGTGCTGCTGCGCGGCCAGCCGCTCGATGCGGTCGAGGCGCTCGTGCCGGTCGAGGCGGTCGTAGTGGTGGTGAAGGTGCGACGAGCCTTGGTGGCTGGCGGCGTTGCTCGAGTTGAGCAGCGCGTGCAGCTTGGCCCGCTCCGTCTCTACGTCGATGGCGATGTGCCGCTTGCGTTTCTTCATGAGGTGGGGGAAGCGCGCGGCCGCAGCCGCCGCGGCGCCGCCGTGGTCCGTCGTGATGGTGATCACGTCGTTGTCGAGGGAGTGCGGCGACGAGCCGTCCCGCCGGTCGGAGTCGAACAGGTCCATATCCAGGTGACTGTTTGGGATGGTGGCGGTCACGCCCGGTGGGAGGACGACGGGGAGCTGCGGCACTGAGCCGTACACGGAGAAGTGCCTGGACACGGGCCACTCGCCCTTCTCGAAGGCGTGCACGATGTGCTGCAGGCGCGCCTCCAGGGCGGGCTCCTTGGGCCACTTCACCAGCGCCGGGATGCTCTGCGCCAGCATCTGCGACACGCTGGCGGACATGCTGGCGTCCGCTCCGTGGAGCGCCTGCAGGGCCTGGAGGCTGCTCATGCCTTGGAGAGCCTGCAGGCCCGCGGCGCTGGCGCTGCTCGAAGCGCTGCTGCTGGAAGCGTGCTGTTGGTACAGCAACGCCTGGCGCTGCTGCTGGTCCGCCATCACGTACGTGTCAATCTCGGGTAGCCGCGTTAAAGGATGAACGACCTCGAGTTCCGGGAACATGGCGCGCACGTCCGACGGCCGCATCGAACGGCCGCTGCTACTCTCCGATTTCACCGCTTCTGGCGCCGATTCATTCTTCAGACTAGATTCTTCCTTGGCGGGCTTGGAAACCTTCTTTTCCTCTTCGGCAGGCTCTTTACGGGCTTCCTCTTTCTTTGCCTCCTCTTTCTTCGCTTCCTCTTTCTTGCTACCCTCACTCACTTTGGTGTCTTCCTCCTCCTTAGGTTTCTCCGCTACCTCGTTAGTCGCTTTCTCTTCCTCCGTCTCCGGCTCATCCTTCTTTTCACTGACCTCTTTCGGCGCGTCTTCTTTCACTTCCGTTTCCTTCACTTCCGTTTCCATCGCTTCCGGTTCTTCAGTTGTTTTCGCCGGCTCTTCCGCCGTTTTAACCGGTTCGTCTGGTTTGGCGGGCTCGACCTGTTCGGTTTTCGCTTCTTCGGGTTTCTCTTCCACCTTGGCCGGTTCCTCCTCGTCGACCTTGGCGACTTCTTCCTTTTCCTTTACCTCCTGCTCGGATACATCCTGCTTCACAGCCTCTTCCTTCTCCTCCTCGTCGTCCTTCTTCTCCTCCTCTCCCTTCTTGCCTTCGTCCTTCTCTTCGCTCTCCTTCTTGTCTTCGCCTTCCTTCTGGACGGAACTCTCTTCCTCGCCCTTCTTGTCCTCCTCGACGCGAGCTTTCTTCTCCTCTTCTTGCGCCACGGCGCTGTCGGCCTTCCGCTTCTTGCTGTCCGCAGACTCGCTCTTGACCAGCGTCATCTGCACCTCGTCCTTCTCCTTCTTCACCTTGGACGGGCTTTCCGGGTCGGCCTTCACTCCGACCTTCTCGATGCGCAGAGTGCCTTCGCCCTTCTCAAGCTTCACCAGGATCTCGCTCTTGTCCATGCGCAGGATGTCCTCCGGCCTCTCCGTCTTCACGGTCGCTTCCGATTTCACCTTTGGAGTCATTTCGCCGAGGAGATGCTTCCGAACCACATGTTGGAACGACAGTTCGGGGTCGTTAAGGATGTAGTAGTCCGTTCGCATCAAACCGTGTCTGCAACAAACATACTAATAAGCCTCGCCTCCTCACCTCCCAAGGCGATCAAACACTCCCTGGCTTCAAGGTCGGCGGTTTCTACCTCGTGTTCCACCTTCCACAACCAATGATACGCTTGAAGGGGTTAGAAGTCCGCTATCGCTCAGCTAAACTAACAAGGGAACCTCACTAAGTGTCTGCCTCCGATTTGTCTCAAATTTACGGGTGTTAAAGGTAACGGAAAGAAATGAGTAAGACAAAACTTGGCTGTTGAAATTGATTAACTACTATGTTTAAATTAGCGTTCAAAATTTAACGCACACAACTTAATTGAAAAAGACCCCGAAAAATATCATTCCCTGATAGGAAATCAAACGACAGAGCCCATTTAGAGCGAATTTTGTGATATGTTAAACCGTTTTGGAGCTATTGACACTTTGTCGATTTCATTAAACACGTGGTAAGATAGGGGAAGTTTTCATGATTTTTACATTTTCGCATCGCGGCTTTGAAAACGTGTTTTCTACCTTGTTCAGGTGTCGTACGAACGTGGAAACACCTGAACAAGGTAGAAAAAACGTTTTCAGAGCCGCGATGAGAAAAAGTAAAAATCATGAAAACTTCCCCTATCTTACCACATATTTAATAAAATCGACAAAGTGTCAATAGCTCCAAAACGAATCAAGATATCGTAAAATCCTTAAAATGTTCGTCCTGTAGGAACTCTACTACCGGTAGCTCCAAAACGGTTCAAGATGTCGTAAAATCCTGAAAATTTTCGTTCTATAGGGGCTCTACGTTTTGACTCTCTAAAGGGAAAGGATATTTTTCCGAGTCTATCTCAAAAGATGTTGGGTGCGTTAAATTTTGAACGCTAATTTAAACTTAGTAGTTATCGACTTCAGCAGCTAATTTTTGTATTAAAATTCATTCCATTCCATCCCCTTTAACAGCCGTAAACTTGCCACAAATCAGAGGCGGACACTAAGTAAGGTTCCCTTTTAAGCAACGAGAGAATGTACACAAGAGGTAGAAGATGCCAACTCTCATTTTTTGAGCCGTTTTGTAATCCAACAGTCATGTGCAAGATGGAAGTAGGCTTACTTCGCGACTCCGCGGAGCAGGTCCTTGTCGTGCTGGCCGGGTATCCACCAGTCGGGCATGTCCGCCGACGTCTGGCACACCTTGAGCCTCTCGTCAAGCTTGGGATGGTTCACGATCTCTTCGCGGATCTTGCTCAACAGCTCGATCCGGTCCAGGACCTTCCGGGCGCGCTCCTCGCCGAGCGGCTCGACGCCCAAGTCCACGGCGGCCTCCTCCTCGCTCAGCTTCACGCCGCAGGTGCGCTTCAGCATGGCGCAGAACGCCCGGTAGTATTCCGTCATGGTGTCATCGTACTTCTTGTCCAGATGAGAGATGGTGCGGAACTTGGTCCAGTCAAACATTCCGGTTTTCCTGTACACATCATTACCGTTACCATTAACTCCCCATTGTTTTCGTTACTTCTTTCATATTGACGGTTGTCGCAGACAGCCTTAACGTAAGAGTAGGGTTTAAACAAGAGATCGCGTCAAGACCTTTCCAAAAATACCAAATTTGTCTCGATAAGACAACGGGAAGTTGGTAAAAATTAGCGAATCACAAAAACTGGTCGGTCCGAACAGGATACATTTTACATGCGCACAAGATCGGTGAGTCTAAGGATAAGCATATAATGACAGGAAACGACTGGGCTCGAGATGAGTTTTAGCCTCAATTAGCTTAAAAATTTACCCCATCGGCTACGCGTTAAAAATACAGGATCAAATCATTGGGGAAAGCGTAAAATACTCTTTTCCACAGAAACTTCTTGAACGGTTTCATTACTCAAGCCACAAAAATATTGAAATACAACTGTAGTTGCCGCCTTCGGCGAGTCGCCACTGCAAAAAGGCACAGCCTTCTGTATATAGACTTCAACCATGAGCCGCTTCAACGTTTTAGTACTTATTTCGCGAAATAAGCATTATTTAGACTTCATTTGGCACCAAAACAATAAAATCGTCCAATAAGTTTTTAATGGAAAGCATACTTAATGCTGAATCAAATGATATTATCCAATTTTCTTGATTCCTCGCCGATAATTAAATAAATTTAAATTACATTTAATTCTTAACCCAAATTAAGATTCGCAAGCCAGACTTTTTTCAGTACAGAAAAACACGGTTATCTGACTCGGCTGGAATTAATTCAGCTCAAGTTGAAATTTACCAGATACCGTTTGTACTACTGGTAATCTCTCTTGGTAAGAAACGGAAATTCCCCGTCACTTCAAAATTAAAGAGAATTCCGGTCTCTTTCACTCTTCAAAAGGAGCGTGCCAAAACTCAGTACGGTCTCTTTCCGACATTTTAAACATCCTCGCAATATGATAAGATCGAGATATCGAACTGTTGAGAAAATGAAAGGTCGTTACCGGTCATATTCGACGCCGTAGATCGACACGGCTCGCTGGAAATCGGTTTCCTCTCGTCGCGACCACTTCCGCTGGTGACACTCCAGCCGCTGTCTCTCGCGATCCCGGACGATCTGCTCGATCTTCTCACGCCGTTCCATCTTCTGCACAACCAACAAACGAGTTAGAGGTGGGACAAGGGCGCAGCGCAAATCAAGCGGACGCAAAATAAAACTTCTTTACCCAATACTCTACAAGCTCTGGTTTATAAATTCCCGCATAATCGAAATTTAGGGGGATTTTGGAGGGGTATATCAAATATCTCCCGGCGGTCCTGAACTGAAGAAATCAAGAACACCGGACACTAAGTGGAAACCAGCGAACATCCGCTTCGGAAACATTGAACTGTATACAGCCAACATCAAAAGCCTAACAGCTCCAAATCAATTAAAAAGGGACTGAAGACTTGTGAAATCAGCTGTAAGGTACAACTGTACCCAAAACAAGTGACATTTAAAAAATATAAATCCGAAAATTCGTTTCGAGCTAAACCAGTTCCTGTCTTATTTTGCGACATTTTCCTTGAGCAGGGTGACTCTATAACGGTGGAATCACCCCCGCCGAAAATGGGAGAAGTTTTCTGACGCCACTTGCTTGTGCGGGTTGCCTAATAACAGGGTGAAAGGGAGCCTTTGCTTGGGCCGAAGGAAGCCGAACTCCTCCGGACTTACCCGAGCAAGCTGCCTTTCATCATGTAAGTAGGCAACCCGCACAAACAAGGGACGTCGGAAAACGTCTCCCGTACTCCCTGTGAAGTGACTCCACCGTTATACAGCCACCTTGTTCTTGAGTTAGAGGATGCGTGCGCTAGAAGCAGTTTGAGTTAATAAGCAAAGCAGGTCCGAAATTAAGCTCCAGGTTAGTGCAGTACGAAACATGCGTCGGGTCAAGGTAACAGGCAAACATATTTTAATTCCCCATCTCTGCATGTTTCGCGACAGCTCCGTCATTGAACTAAAAGCATTCTTCTGGAGAAGCGCGTCTTCAGAGGTCTGAAATGCCGAGGACTAACAACAACGATTCTCTCTTCATTTCAGGACCGCACTTTAGATGCTACAAGCATCTGGGTAATTGACACAGGGACTTTTCATTTAAAGGTTAATTAAAAACTTCCCCTATTCGACACTTAGCGTCACTTTTAAAGCAAGCGATACAAAATGGGAGGAAACTGCAACTAGGAAGATATGCCTTGGATGCAATGTAAGCGAAACGTCTCCCTGGGCTGCGTTCGAAAACACCACTCGAAGGGTATTCTGTGTTTCTCACTTCCATGTGTAAGACAGAGATAAACCATCCTCGGGTGCCGTTTTCGAACGCGTCTCTGGTGAGGTTATTATACTCAGAGCTAATCATGGGGTAGTCCCATAAACTTTGACACAAATAATGTTAAGTAGCGTGAGCGTGTTCCCATGCACGAAACTACTCGGACACAGAATCGTAAGTTAGTCATGAGTTCTTGAGTAGGTGGACTTCAGTCCGGGGCACTTTTGTTTAGGTTAGTTTTCTGACTGAAAACTTCCTTGAACTGTAAGTTGTAAACAGACTCTGTAGAAGGGTTTCGATATAGAAAATATCGAGCCATCGCGATCTGAAAGTGACAATTACTGGACTACGTTCGTCAAGAGCGTTCGTCTGTTAGTACGGTCGAACCTACATTTAAGGAAAACCTTCCTACAGGTACTGTTCTGTTTCTATACACTTAAGAAAAGATGCAAGGAAAACTGGATAGGTAGAATGCCTGAATATAGGGACTTCCTTTTTTCTTTTTTTTTGAGGGGGGGGGGTATTCCTTACATCCTAGTTTGATTATTTCTTTTTCATTACTCAGCCTCGTTTTCCGGATGGCCCGTAAAAAAATGTAGATGAACGTTTTTAAAAATAAGTAAAATGAATGGTATCCTACTAAATGAATGGAAAAACTCAACATTCCTTTTTCCTAACCTTACTTTAGATCAAAAATCTCATTTAAATGGATGGCAAAATATGGTTACAATCGATATCAAAGAATAACATAAGTGAAAGCATGATTGCTAAAAACTTATTGGATACAACGTTCAAGGATTTATTCTTTTGGAAACGGCGAGAGAGGGTCAACTTTTTTTTCTTAGTTTGTTGTTTCTTACATAGGTTGCATTTTTGGTTCCACTCTGGTTCAATCTTACATGACATTACTCGTCTCGCCATGGAGAGCACTGCCATCTAGCTCGAGAACCCGATTTGAAGCAAATATACAGATCTAAAGTAGGGAGCCATTTAGAGAGCGTGGTGGGCATGTAAACAAAACAAGTACAAATCAGTTGTTGATCTCCGAACCAAAGCAGTGGCTAAATTATGCCAAAAAGGTAGTCTTCGAATTGTGCAAGCTTCTTGTAATTTCTTTTTGGGCATTTATTCCACATAAACTTCCGATTTTGAAAGAAATCTCGATTTGGAAATTCGATGTGAGTGGCAGACATCAGGACGACAAACTCAAGGAGGTTGTCGTCTGCTGCTCACCTTGGATTTTCAAATCATGATTTCTTTCAAAATTTCAAGGTTTTTTTAAGGAAGTGTTACCAAAAATTAATTGAAGGAAGCTTGCACAAATTTTCAGGCCCCCTTCATTGCGCGATTTCGCAGCTTCTTTGGTTTAAAAATCAAAAGTTGCTTTTTGCTTGGTTTACATGCACACCACGCTCTCTAAATGGCTCTCTACTTTACATCTCTATTGTATCCGAACAGCTTCCGTGTTCTCCCGCTAGATGGCGCAGCGCTCCGTGGCAATGCGGAACAAAACGTCGCCACGCGTCGCTATCGCTCGGCAAGGCGACGAGAAGAAACAACAGAGAAAAAAATGCAATCTTTGAAAATGTAAGTGCGAGACAGAAAATACAGAGGCGGGCGGGTGATTTAGGCGAAATAGCGCATGTCTATTTTCAGCGTGGTTTGTAGAAGCAATGTCCGACTCAAAGCCGTGGCGAGGTGGGGGTACAAACAACAAGCGGGATTAACCGAACATCAACGAAAATGTTACTTACGTTGATCGTAATCCCCAATTTGCATAAAAAGGACAAAAAAAAACAAATGAAAGAGGAGTTTTAATAAGTAGCGCAAAGAGGAGGTGAGGCGAACGTTGTCTCCTGCTTAGCCAACCACCGCAACGTACCGCGCGCACCGGACCCAAGCACGAAACACAACCAAACTTGTCCACAACACTAGGAAGCAATGAGCGTGAGTGAGAGCGCTGCCTACATGCATGTGATGTTTGGAGCAATGGATACTTTACCAATAAATACATAGCGAGCTGTTGTATGTCGACTCCTTGTGTGTTCAGACTCAAGGCGTCTCTCAACGCGACATGCTCGGCTTCTACCCCTCGCTACAACACAACATCACTTGTTACTGCCACCCCTACCCTACCCTCTCACGTCCCTACAACACAGCAACACACTCATCACTCTTTACTTTTCTTCTTTGCAGGGTTGCCACATCTTTTACCAGGGCTACCAACCGACGTTTGTCAAGAGCTGCAGTTGCTTCCTTCGAGACACGATTTTACCATTTGAAGGACAACATTTAACTCATTCATATGTATTGTCATCGGACAACATTCAACAAATTTATTGCCACGCTCTTGACAAGCACGCCTGAATACGGAGAAACTTCAATGCACACCAAGAAAGCCTAATGTATTTTCAATCGAAATTTGCGTGCGAATTCACACTTCGTAAAAAATAATTATTACGTTCAAAATTTTGTAAGATGCCGTTATGGCATGAAGATGGAGCTCATTGAACTTTTGCTTCAGGGAAATTTTAAGTAGTGTTTTTCGTAAAAAAATATTATTTGATGCTTGAGGCTCAGATTGACAAGTTATTTCGAGGTCAATCGTTGAAATACTATGGCAAAAAAATACTGGGAGGAAGAGTTTGTAATTGCAAACAGTCGAGAAAGCCCATTAAAATGTAATGAGTTTGGATGGTATTCTTCCAACTAGAGACAGAATTTACAGAAAATTTACTCTCCCATTGATGCTCTTCTTCAACACTGGATTTTTAAAAAGTGGTTACGGTAGTCCTTTAGACCTGCAGGAAAATGCATTCTATGGTCTTCAAACACGGTCTTCTTAGCCCTGCTTCCCAACTAGGGTTTAACACTAATTACGGGAATAGAACTTATTAGGTTCCATAACACAAGCTTGTCAACTCTCATCAGTGGCCACCCTGATTGTTTGTAGACCCCATCAATGAATAATCACATCAATCGTTTCTTGCGACATCCAAAGTTCGGTTACGGCAAAAAAAAAAAAAAAAAAAAAAAAAAAAAAAAAAAAAAAAAAAAAAAAAAAA
>Ga0058701_10001150_pt1 | contig 18422 bp, 9 predicted proteins | sample AgamicOrMae_FD_97039 | JGI IMG/M metagenome (GOLD analysis project Ga0058701, IMG submission 97039) | Agave microbial communities from Guanajuato, Mexico - Or.Ma.e | ecosystem: Host-associated > Plants > Phyllosphere > Phylloplane/Leaf | place: Guanajuato, Mexico | collected 2012-06-04
AAACTACTTCTCGTTTCACGAATATAAAAGAAAAACATTGTTTAACGCGGTCAAATGCGTCTGCTTCTTTTGTTTGACTCTCCTGTCAGATTAACATGGCGGTGAGTGCCTATTTAATGCCGCGTTCATCTCCATCCTAAATACACAGACACAACCTTCACGAAGCTCAAGCTTCTGAAAAACGAACAAGAGTTATTCCATTGCGTACAATTATATTTCTTAGGTCAGACAGGTATTTGAGTTTAATTTTCGCCCGCCACCATTGACGATTCATCGCGAGCTCGTTAATTAACACATAAATAATAAGTCTTGCGTATTCCCTCATCCACGTGGAGAAAAAAGTTGCCCGGCCACTTTTGCTTCACTCACGCAGGGACTCTTGCCCAATTCTGATTCATACCGTTCTCTGAAAGACGAGAAGTTCCTTTTTACATATGCGCGCAATTTCAATGAATGCCCTGTAATTTTTTTTTTGTTTGAAATGCGTTTATTTTTTCCTTGTCTGTTTTGTGTGATGTAGTCATTGACCCGTCTTGGAGAAAATGTCAAGCACTTGCCGCCATTAAATACTGACTTTATTGGTAATGGCCTAAAATATATATCCTTTCCCAACAACAAAAAAGATGCAACCCTTGATCAAGGGGATTCCCCGTTTAAGCCCCTCTCCTTTTAAAGAAGGGCTTTATATAGTTTCGTGCGAGTCCGTTTGTATGTATATCTGAATGAGTGCATGTATGTATCCTCGTCGCATCGAAGATACTGGTCGAAAAGTAACGTTCAATACATGAAATCGATGTGAATTGTCCCTTGATGACGACTGGGTGGCAGCAAATCCTGTTACAGGTAGTCGTCGTCTTTGTAAGTATTTCAAAAATGCAACTATATATCTTCTCGGTTACGAACCAGCAGCCCTTCTTTTGTCACTGTACGTTTTCCCGCTTACAAGCAACATTTTTAAATAATCCCACAGAATTAATGAGGCAGGCTTTTTTTTTCTTTTCTTTTCTTTTTTTTAATCAAAGTCTCGACTTTGTTTAGTTCACTTGAAAAGCATGCAAAAATAAGCGGCTATATTTTTAGGTGATTTTACTCGTATGTGGACCCATTCTTCAAAACGTCCATTAACATTTTGGAGCACCCTTAAAAAGAAATCGGGCGGGCAAGCCAGATTTTTAAAATCATTATCAGGTCTTGGTTATTTTTTCCAAAATAACAATTCAAAGCTTGTATGAAATAAGAAACGTATCTGCATTTTTTGGGGGGAAAAATGTGAAAATACATTAACGTTATCGTGAATTACTTTTTGAAAAGAATTACTGCCTGCCGGTATGATTTTTTATTTTTCTTAGACTGGCCAATAATGTTTATAATATGTATGTAGGGTATCTTGTAATTGATATTTGGTTAATTTTAACCTAATCCCGCTGTCCTGTAGAGGTTATTTGCGTATTTTCTACAACATATGTGGTGACAACACTAATACTCTGACAAGTGAGAAAGAAATTTTAGGATCTCATTTTGTCATGGGGTACTTGACGAATTTTTATCGATCTAGCCATCGCAAAGAGTTAAAAAATGACAAATTTTTTGAGGCCGCATGCTTGTACTATCAGCCAAACGTCCGAAAACTAAGTTTAAAGTTTCCTGTGCCGTCGTAGAATCCGTGGAATTCGGCAAAGTTTGTGGATTCAAATAAAAACACAACCTTGACCTCAATTTGATGGCTTCAAATCGAAGCTCTACTAGTTGAAAATGTTTCAAAACCGTACTACAAGCAATGTATAAGCATAGGCATTAATACATTCTTGAACGAGCACTTTCAACTGATACAGTTTTATTTGAAGCCATCAAATTGCTGAGCGATTGGCTGATCGCATTAAAGTGTGTCTTTTGACTTTACCCGTCACTTTTTCATCTTTTTCTGATGACAGATCCAGTAAAAACTATTTAACTACGCTATTAGTATTAGTTGCTATTAATATTATTTCGCAAACTTTGAAAGCATCATGTAACCTGATAAAAAAAAAATACTTTGCTGCCGCAACAAAACGTTTTGTCAATGCAATAACCTCAGCAAACCAACATTGTTGAGGTAAAATTTTCAATAGTTACAACAAAATCTAAATTGTAACCAAAATTACAATTGCTGCCGTAACAAGCGAAATTGGTACCACGGGAATTCGGGTTTGCTGAGGCTGTTCAACAAGACGTTTTGTCGAGGCAACAAAAGTCATTTTCTCCGTGAATTAATATCCCAAAAGTCAAAACACAAGCCTTGTTCAAAATAGGTTAAAGAGCCCCAGAAGAAAAGCCATAGAGAGCTGTGGGAAACTGTGCCGCTAGCCGAATAGCCAGCACGGTGTCCCTAGTTCGGGGCTCGTTAAAAAGCTGAAAAGAAACTTTGTCACCGATAAGATCAAATCGCACGGATGTAGGTCACGGAAACTGGGCTGCACCAGAGCTGACACGGTGCTCGTCGCGGCGTAATCGGTCCGAAAGGCGATGTTATGCTCAGGCCAGTAAGAGTAACCTAGCTCTGAATAAAACATCAAGTCTTTCGCCACATCTGAAACGATAGCCATCAGTAATTTTGCCCAGCCAAATTGGAAAAGAGGTGACACCCGTCAGTAAACAGGCTAGTTCACTCACTACAGACGAGTGGACGGAGGTGTTTTTGCCCAAGGCCAATCTCTCGGCTCTAAACTAAAGCTGCTAACTTTGCGTAAACAAAGGAGCCACGCAATTCGGGATCATGTGCAACAAAACCGCAACCGCGTCTAACTTAGCCTAACCTAACCCAAACAAAACCCACTCAACGCAAGAGATCCTCAAGGAATTGAAGTCTACCTTGTCTATTTTTACTCACCGAAGCCCAACCTAACCGTATATCTATAGGCAAACTGCATCCTTACTAGGGCTTTTCGCGTACCGGTACTGTACCTTTGGGGATTATCGGAATCAAACGCTGGGCAGGTGCAGATCGGATCAGTTGACATAAAGATAACACCATAATGCCCAAATGTTATCTCTCCGCGCCCAGCCGAATCTAACCAAAACGAGACATTGGGGCGTAAAAACAGGTACTGTACAACTAGCCCAAAAGGTATTGCTGGTTGCGCAAAAGGCTTCACCTTATGTGGGAGTATTGACCAACGCCACATAGCACTACCAGAACTGGATATCTTTGGAACTGATAGTATGCTGGAGTTTGACTTGATTTGGCGTGATAAAAAACCGTTGCCGTGACGAGCAGCACATTTTGAACTATACTATTGCTAACCTTCACGTTAAGTTTTAGTCGGGACTACCAATCAGCCTGATGAATCTAAACCAGCCGCATGCAACTATCTCAATGCAATGTTCGTCAGCAAAACAACACTTTAACTTGGTTTTATTTGTGTGTTACCTTGGTTCACCCTTCATCGCCATAATTGAGAAGGTCACCGACTTATGCCCGCTACTTGGTCCTTTTTTTGTAGACTTTCGGCAATAAAATAAGCTTAGAAGTAGATACATCAGGCTTGCAATGGCCATCGCGTCAACCTTGTGTTGGTTGAAGTGGCAAGCGCCTCGCTGCTCGTACCCTGCTCGGCTTTGAACAAATGGTGCAAAATTGGTCCGACTTCACGGAAAATTGAACTTTCCACACAGTGCAGAATGTCAGTGAATGTGCGACCTAACCTGAAAAGGCATGTAAAGAAACACGGCCAGCAAAGCGCGGAGTCATTCTTTTATGAGCGAAGACTAAATGTAAATTCCGGAAAAGTTTTTAAAAGAGATTTTTCGGTTTGTGAACTAAACGCTCATGCTTCCAGAAGAAACGGAAGGATACAATTTACATAGGGGTTTCCATGGACGGTTGAGTGCTCTTTTCTGCCAGTGTGTATCAAGCAAAAAGAGCATAAAGAAACAAAACAAAAATAAAGTCAGATTGGGGAAAACACAGGGTAAAATCTGATCTCAAAATACGAATCACTCCCCCTGAATACAAATTGCTCCCTCTCTCCGTTTTCCACGAGTTTGCGCCGCTGCGGCTTCTCTAGGTAAAACCCACCGGTCTGGAAAGAAGGAAACCAACCCTACTGACACAGATTGAAATCATACTCGCTCCGTCTCTCCTCCTGACTATCTCCCAGCTGGAAAATGGGCGTCTATTAAACAGCAAACTAAAAACGATATGGCTAATTGTAAGAACCATCTGATTTTCGCAAGTCCTGGCAACATTCAAATTGAAGAGTAAGATTCAAAAACTGTCAACTTCGGAATGTGAAAATGAAAAGCTTTGCTGTTGTGTAATGTCACCGCCACTGCATCGCTAGCGTAGTTATTAACAGTCCCAAGATACCCCACAAAGATTACCTCTACATGGAACGGCAAAATGCGCACGTTGGGATGCGTGCTTTTCAATGCCCACGATTTTTCCTTTCCGCGATCACCGTGACTTGTTTTTTACCTGAACCGTCAACACGGTATTGCGTTGTAGCAAGAATCGTGGATCGGGATTTCTGTCTCCAGTATATCTCCTCTATCCTCAATATCCTCCTTTGGTATCCGCGCCCAACTAAGCCTGGAGCATCAAGTTTAACGCACTTCGAACACGTCTGTCCAAATTAATGTTATAACGGCCGTAAAACGGAAACCAACTCAAGACAGCTTATTCGGACCTCTTCGATTCACACCACGACTACATTTTGCGGTTTCCCGAAAATTCAATTACTGAATATTGCGATCTTCGGCAAGATGTTTAGCGGTAGATGGTGCACTAAAAAGTAGCGTTTCGTCGGAAAACATGACCCTTTCTTTTATTTGTCTGGACGATTGATTCTAACAGGCCAATCCCCAGAGATTTATGCCGTACTTAAAGGTCACCCGAGTTGCTTCTCTGGGAAATAAACGCTGCTTGCTTTTTAAACGTTGAAAAAGTTTTCTTCCTCTTCAGCTCAACCTGATGCGCTATCCTTGGCATTAGTGGAATGCCGATCGCTGCTAGAGTGAAGCTCTATACAGTACATCATAATTTAAATCGGGGGTTGGCATAGCTAATTCAGTGATGAATCAACACATATTCAACCAAAAACAATAAGATTTTGATTTGTACAGGATTAGCTGAAAGAATTACATACGAGCAAGGCCATGGTTTTGATCATCGTTCGTAGAGTTATCGACTTATCGAATCTGCAAGTTATACCAAGTTTTTAATCTGCTCCGTGAAGCTACCCACTTAGCTTTAGCAGTGATCGATATAAGTCCTCTGTAAAATATATTGAAGCTGAATTTTAATTCGTCTTACGCTATGCCGTTCAATGTTAATCACAGTGAGATACAAATTTTACCTGTTGTCACGAAGTGTATTCCAGCTTAGCTAGAAAAAAATGTGCTAGAAAAAACCAATGATTCGTAGAAGAATATACGGTCGACATCATTTAAACAAATTACGGACATTACCAATTTTAAAAAAACCAAACAAAAAAACTGAAAGTAAGCCGATGTTTTGATTCTTTAAAATAGTTGCTTTGCTGATTAAACTGTCTTTCGAACGACGAATTGCCTATTTTCCATTGTTTTGGGATATTAACCTCATCTGAATAAACTCGTTGACCAAGACTTTCTTGGAAGTTTTATTGGAATATCTTCCAAGATTTTTGCCAAAGCGAATGACGTGAATCTATGATAATGCGAATACACTAGACACTTTTAAAAAATATGTGTTTATCGGGTTTTGAGTTTTACTAACACGGTTTGGCGAAAATACCTCCTCTCCAAACGGGGACATGTAAAATGCGCTGTTCTAAAATGTATTCTATGAAAAACTGAATTTGGTGAAACATCACCTTTGAGGAGATGTAATGCATCTTGACCCGAAGAACATCTCACGTCAATTTCATAAATTTTTGTACTGAACCGTAACCGCTGGAACTATCTTGAGAAATTAAATGTTGAAATAGAGTTGCTCAGAAGAGGCAGAGCAAATACGATCTTCAAATCTGAAATTAAGAGAATTTTTGTTGTTGCCATGAAGAGGATTTGGTTCTTTCTGGACTTAAATAAACATCCTTTCAGTGGACAATGTATGCCACAAAAGCTCTTGCCTTTATGGAAGTGTAAGTAGCAAATCAACACGAATGAAAGTACCTTTTTAAGCTGGTTCCATGTCTAGGGTCTACTCCAAGTTACTGTTAAATGGATACCTCATATGCAGTTCGGTCGGTTTTAAAGTTAAAACTTAATGCAAACAATGAAAGGTCCTCAACAAGAACTTCTCATGAATATGGGAAGGTCTTGTTGACGACCCGTAAGTTAAGGGACCTCTAAGTTAGGCCAGTTTACGTGTTTGTGCCTCGCCCCGCCCAGCTTGGCTTGAAGGGGGAGCACAAGAGGTACAGAGCTACCTAAAAGTCGCGGTAAAGAAGTTCCTTGTACACGAAATCAGAACTCATGGGTCATATTTTTAGAACAGAGAATCGAAACAAAACGATGAATGTTTTGAAGTGGAGAGACGGGCCAGTCAGTATCAATTTTGTGAAGAGAAAAAGGCAACTTTGCCATGAAACCCATTCCTCTTCACAAATCCCTTAAAAAGATCCCGTAGATCTCGCACACATTCCTCACTTGAGCTCCCCGTAGAGCAGAGCGATTCCGTCTAAAGCCCTCAAGATTCTTAGCAATGATTCCGGGATATCCAGCATCCCACCGCATTCTCAACAAATCCCAGTTTTACTCTCTGATTATACGCTCCTCATTTATCACTTTATCCGCCCGCCGCTGAATTGTTTTGGGACTGACAGCCAAGGAATCGAAATAGACAACGATTTCGGCTTGGGAAAAAGAACGAAGGGATTCTCGTATGAAATCTTTTAAAGATCAGGCAAGGGATGTGATTTTAGAATGAGTTCATACACTTACAAAGGTTGCCGTATAACAAGTGAACATGGCATCATCATTCAAAGACTGATCATACGTACCTTTCGGATATCGAATAAGAATTCTCTCCCCCAACTTCTTGACATAAGCCTACGACCTTACGACAAGGGGGGTCTTGCCCTCAACTTTAAACTGACTGGGACCACTACACAGGCCCGGAACAAACCAATTCAATTTATCACAGGCTCCCATTTTCTTAAGAATGTAGTTGTTATTCTTAAAAAGGGTGTTTTTGACAATAAAAACACGAGTACATTGCAAAGGCTCTGTGATGAAACTTCTCAAAATATTTTTTTTTTATCAATCCATCTTAATTCTGGTATGCCACCATGTATTTTAACGTGTGTCCTCATTCCACTGAACGTGTCATCTAACGCCAGTAAAACCACCTTAACTCCACTTAACGTACCGGTGCCAGTCTAATCTTACGTGACGTTATCTTACAATTCAAAAATGTGCTCAAATGTCTCAAAACGTATGTCCTAACGAGCGGCGTACCACGGCAAACTTCGCAAGAACGCATCGGCAGTGCGCGAAAGATATCGAGCAAGAAGGTCACAACTGAAAAACCCAGTGCTGTAAGGTCATAACTGAGAAGCCCAGTGCTGTAACGTCATAACTTTTAGCCCGAAAATTACATCGCCTTTGGAAATCTGATTTACAGGCTCACGGATAAATTTTCCAGCATTTTAATCTATCAAGTACAAACTCTACTTATCAAAGGAGGCTTCCAACATGAATGATACACCGAAATTGGCGCATGGGCGTAGAAATTGTAATTCTAAAAGCACCTTAACTTTTGACCTAAAAGTTATGACCTTACAGGACTGGGTTTGTCAGTTATGACCTTACAGCACTGGGTTTGTCAGTTATGACCTTCCTGCATGGAGGTATCGATATGGATCGGTATGCCAAAAGATGTGCAGTCGTATGCCTAAACAAATGCACCAGCAATACAAAAGTAAGGGTCACACTGGTCACACTGATACAGATATCGGTTCACCAAACACGAATATCCCATGAAAATTTGTTACTTATATACCTTACCGCCAAAAAATAAAACTTAAAATCTCCGTGATTTGTTGGCATTGTTTGCGGAGGATTCCTGGTACAACAAAGGACTATGAAAGCATAGGTACCAGTGGCTCACAGTAATTAAATCAGCTAATTACAAGACTACGTTTAGATGCAATTAGGGCTAGCCTAGTAGAATTATAACCTTTTTTTCTCGACAAATGTACTTTTGTACACAGTTTTTTGAGAGCTGATAAATGTTGTAAATGTGCATCTCATAATATCAAATGCACCCCTTTGTCAGAAAATAATGATGATTTGGGTATCTTGTCAGAAAATGAGTAAATTGCGTACTTTCGGTTAGAAAACATCAAGTTAAATTGGATGCGCTCCTTCCCTAAACTTCAGGAAAAGTTAAGGAAAGGGTAGTTTCAACTTTTTCTCCTCATTATGGAGTGGGTAAAATGACCTTAAAAAAAGGTTGTTTTAGAATCTTTACTTTTGTCGTGATTGTGGTATGCGCAACTTTGTCAAAAATCCAGTGGCTTATGCTTTGTGAGTCAAGGGGTATTTGTTTGAAGTTCGTTGTATTTAGGTTTACGGGCTGGGTGTTTACCCCCGGCAAAACATCCACCAAATTAACTTTTATGTGCGAAGTAAGAGGTAATACAGACAGATAGGTTGTCAAGAGTCCAAGGAATAAAGTGATTCTGTTATCTTGTCAAACATCCGCTAATATCACCTAATTTAACCAAACCTCAGCTACTTCAACTGTATTAAACCCCAGACTAGCTAAAGAGTTCCCCCGTGGTTAGTGTCGACCATCCTGATGTCGTGCACCTGGCAGCTTGGTTGCAGCAGTCTGTGCCGTCCGGGAGTAAGTTTAATCAGGCTTGTCGTCCGTTGGTTTCGATAAAGTCTTACGTGTCTCGCTCCGCTCAGCTTGGCGGCAGACGAAACGTGGAGTCAGGACATGCTATTCAATGTTTACAGCAGTGTATGAGAAATCTCAAAACACCCGACCATTTTCTTTGCACAAAAAATGCGTATCATTTCACCGGTAAAGCAAACTTTAAATTCCAAATTATGAGATAACAAGAACGGCTTCTTCATCTTATACGAAGTTAACAACACGGTAAGGACGTCCCGCGTAAAAGTTTCGAAAAAGGAGAAAGCCAACTGAGCGAATGGGCGGAACTTAAGTTTCACATTTCTGCTCTATGATCCAAGCCCTTCAAAATGGCGGAATTACGACGTGCATCAGATTAAAATGCTCCTCTTCTCAATTTCTTCCCTAAGGGAGTTCCATTTGGGCCCCCAACGACATTGCAACAAGATCTTCTTTTTTTGTTGAACCGTTTTTAGAGGTCTACAAAATGACTTGGATAAGAATCAGCGCCTGGAAAGGTTTAAGTTCCCTTCTCCTGGAATATTGGTGTAGTTCAGTTTACCCTTGCGGGGATTCTGTTGGGAAGAAACGAATCCTGTGCTGCGTTTTTGTTGAAAAAATTAACATCGTCAGTATTTCCGTTAGGAACAGGCCAGACTTTTTTTTTTAACTGTGTCGCCTCTGGACTGAGTGATTTGATGTTGCAAGAAAACCTTGAATTTTTGTTTCCAAGAATATTAAAACTTTGACGAACTGATACACCTTCATTATCAAGTTACAGCAATCGCAAGATTCTGGAAATATTTGTAGAAATAAAATATTGAGTAAAAGAGGTAGCTGATATTTTAAACCAGAATAACACCTAGATATTACAGATAACTAATAATTCCCTGAACAATCACTGCGGTGAATGTTAAAAGATATTTCAAAACAGCCCTTCTAGAGAGTATTTCTTTTATCATTTCAGAGCTTTACGGAACTTGAGCACTCACATTGCACGAAAAATACCAGCCTTAACCAGACCTCATTTTGTGATAAATTTACTGAACTTGGAGCGCAAAGACACGTAATCATTGTTAACCAGGACTTACCAATCTTTTTTTGCAGGAGTGACTTTATAGGTCGTATCAAGTGGAGCGAGAATGTGGTTTTACGGAAAATTGTTCATGCAGTTCGTTTGTCAGGTATCAGCTTCCTACGCCATATTTATCGTTCCTCAGGGATCTCAAATACTGTTTGATCAAACGGTCGACTTGATACTAATATTATTATGGGGAAAAATAAAATCAAAGACAGGGACTTGAAAAACTAACTGGACGTAGAGTTTAGCAAGCTGTTTTGATTTCCATTTTACTGTACCCCCACCGGTCATATTTCGACTCTAGATCTAGAGATGGTTCCAAATGTTCCATTTAAATGCATAAATTTCGACTAAAAAACGTCACTTGCCGGAAGCTGTGTGGTGTCAAAATGAGTTCGGTGAGGGTGTGACTTTTTAGTGGGGATCGATAGAAGTCGTTATTTCGTACACATTTATTATATTTCCAGCCTTTTGTCTTTGACACGACATTTTGATCAAACATCCCTAATATGGTCAAGTCCTACTAATAAAGTACTTAACTTTCCTACCAAAGTTAACTTTATCCCCAATCAAGTTCCACAAATATTTATATCAAGAGACCCCGACATAAACACAACACCGCACGCACAGCAGAAATTGGCTCCAGGAGAGAGAAAAAAAATGTCGCGCCGAAAATCTACAAGTCAGTCTCCAAGAAACAATTTCGACATCTTGTTCCCGGAGCAAATTGAGCAACTCTATTTAGGGTACAGGCGGAGCCTAAATTTCGTCAACATGAAGATATTACCGCACAGGAACCAAACGCCCAAAATGAAGGACTAGCTAGTAGGGATCAGCGGGAGGGGGTAATGTACGAACCAAGTCTGCCGTCCTGTCTCAATTCCTTTCCTACACAAAATATTACTCCCCCTCCTCCTCTCTCCGTTCCTCCGACTCCCCCTTCAGACTTGCTCTCACTCCTCCCAGAGGGGAAGGGAGGGGATATAATAGCGTATTCGCACGAGGAAACTTTATGAAAAGCTGACTACACCAGAGAAAAATACTCTAAGTAGCATTTCAGGGTCTGCAACCGCCTGCGCACCTTTGGGTCGTCTTTTATTTGTCAGCAAACGTACATATATCTTCGCTTGTCTGCCACGTCCTCCCTAATTTTCTCTCTTGTTCTCCTTTTCATCGTGCTCCGTCGCTTTCGTCCTCTCCCGTGTTTCTTCCTTGGCTAACTACGATGTAAAATGAGGCGATTTTTCAGCTACTTTGGCCGACTTCTTGCCCTTCATCTTTCATTGTTACGCCGTCATCTTCTTCATCTGTTGAGATTCCTGGTTTCAATCATCCTCCTTTTCGCCTTCATTTATCTTTCGCCCCTCACTTTATCATCCTCTTACTCTCATAAGATCTTCGTCCGAACCTCGAGACGAGACGCAGTACCCTCAATTGATTACGCGGAAATCGCAAAGCGAAAATGGGCGTTGAATGCAGGATCAGGAAAACAAGAAGATACATCCCTGTCCCTATCTTACCCTCTCATCCATACACTGGTACCTTATTGTCTAACGGACCCAACACGTCTTCAACATGTTTGAGCTTTCTTCGTATGCATACCGAAAGATTACAGGAACATTTTTTCAGTTAGCGTCAAGATTCTTCTTCTATAAGTTTCTCCAGTGACCACTCATCTTAATACTGACTGCACCTTCTTTGTAATCGAAGGCAAACACAGCACAGGATTTTTTTCTTCAAAATAATCTGTTCCATCGTTAGCGAGAAAAAAAGTGCTGGTTTCTGTGCATTTCACGTGGTTACTACGCACCGAAAAAATGGGTAAGTGAATTTTACTGACATATACTGTAACTTGGTAAAATTAGTAAATGTTACTGGTTGGCTGGTAAATGTTTGTCTACCAGTACATTAAAGCTTTACTAGCACTGTGACATTAACTTTTACTAGCATCGCAAATACACCTAATAGCCAAACTGCTAATATTTTTACTAAGTTACGTGTCCCTTTTGTTTGAAAACCGTCGCAGGTCATCCTAACTGAATTGACCAAACATCAGCACGAAAGATGAGCCTCGCAGACGCCGTCAAAATCTCTTTTGTGCCTGAGATTTTTTTTCAGTGGTTTCTCATTGTCCTGCATACAGTGCCCATGCGGTGCGCGTAATAATAGCAGGCTAACATTGAAGTGAAGATTTCCCATTAATGCGGATTGTAACGTGCTCCATGATGCAAAAGTTGATCGGATGAAAATGACACTTGAGCGCCTTACCAACCAGGAATAGGCAACATACCATGCCTAGCGGTAAGCCAGGTTGCCTACCGCTCCTAAAGGGCAGTTGAAGCATACCAACTTTGTAAGTTAATTAGAGGGGCCCTGTTTAATTCTGCAAAGAAAATGTATTTTTTTTTAATATTTGGTACGTCGGAGTTAAGTTCATGCTGGACGTGTTCACTCTTTAGCGTTGTGGAAAACTGCCCATTTTTTTCTATTCTATCAAGTAATAAAAATCTTTGAACTTTTGCGCAGTGAATTCTTTTTTTTACAATCCTTTGATTCGGGCTTTTACTACGATTCCTGTACATTTTTCGCAGTCATGCGAACTGTGAATAAATTTCGTTGTTTGCGTGCGCCTATGCATTTTACATCGGGAAAAAGGCTGTTCCTTAGAAAGACAATAAATGCATGCTCCTGGAGTAATATACTGTATAGAAACTATTTTTCAACTATTCAAAGCCACCATCGTAATTTTCGGTAAATAAACCACCGAGAGGTCGTTTTAGTACGTATGACCAGGTAGGCTATTGAAATTAAATTCAAAACTTCATACAATTTTAGTTTTGAAGTTACCTTGCTTCTATTCCACCAGGTCTATTTTTTGTTAGAAAGGTTTGAGGATTAATGACGGGGAGCCATCGAGGGCGGATTATCTTAAACTGATAATCAACTTCAGCAGCTGATTTTTGTCCAAAAAATCATTCCTCGACATCCCCTTTAACACCCGTCAAATTGAAACAAATCGGAGGCGGACACGTGGTGAGGTTCCCTTGTGAGGTCAGGTTTACATTGGTTTGGTTAGGTCACGTGCCCTCTTCCTTACGTTGCTACCGCTCAGCTTGATGCACGTTAAGTGCAGTGTGCTTTTCTCCGGTCAACACGTTGACAAAGTTTGGAAAACTAGAGCTTTGAAAATGAACCTTTCAAAACAGTTGATAAGTTTTTGGCAGCTTTTTCTGCTTATATCGTGACGACACTTTGACATTACTACTTATATATAAAATGACTCAAGCCTCAGAGGCAATTTTCTTCGCAGTGCTTTGACAAATAAAGCGCAAGAATAAAGTCGTTACATAAATGTTAAGTTGGTATCCTCCCTCGAGCAAAATACCAACTCGGTAATACATTCTGCGCGGAAACTTTAAAACGCGTGCAATCGGAATCGAATTTCATCTCATGAAATCTGCGCTCATACAAAATGGCCCTTGGAAGACCTTGGTTATAAATGATTTTATCAAACAGAAAAGACAATGCCCATTGCTGAGGCAGATAACTCTCTTAATTGTCTCTTATCTAATTTGTGTAATTAATTGCCATTTCGGAAAAAGAGGGGCTGCTCTCGCGAACGTAAAGTCTCGCAATGCTCTGCGGCCGAAGCACGTTGCGTGGGAAGGAAATTAAAAATAAAATGGCGCAAAAGAAGGAGCTTATTCTATTAAAGATGCAATTCTTTCGCCGTTTCAGTTTGAATTTATTTCTGGTTTGCGACCCCCGCAGCAATCATTACCCGAGGGCCGCAAAATCTATTACTTAAATTGAGAGGATATTATATTCGTTTGATCGGAAAATTTGTGTAGAAGAGCTCTAGCTTTGATACAAGTCTTATTTCACAGTGAGCTTAAAGAAAATCCAGGACAAGAGACGCGATCTGGGAGGGAGATTGAAAAAGAAAAAAAATATGGCCCGGAAATACATTGATACTAAAAGCGTTCGGTTCCCTGAAGGGAAGCCATGGCCATGTAGTAGGTTACTTTAGATGACTAACTTTCAGCCTCTTATGCTGCAGTTTTATATGAACCAATCCGGTTTGAGTGATAGCGGACGAACGACGGACAACGGACGGACAGGACACCAACGTAAACGAACTCAACCAACTTAACCTTACCTACCGTCACCTGCTGCCGCACTTACTTCTTGGTGACAATTACTACCATCGAGGAATATCGAAGTAAGCATAGTTTACGTATTACAAGGTTTAACAGGCATATTACACAAGACCCATAATACGCCACAGTTAAAACTTCGATCTACCTCCATACAAAAGAATCCGTATCAGTCGGAAGCCAGTGCCGCGGAAGATCTAAGTGCGTTTCGGTCGCTCGCAGCGCTGTGTCACTTCGTGTCACTTATTGCCATTTTTTTATTTTTTGTATCAAGTTCAGAAGCATTTTTAAAAGTCCAAGCCTCAAGGAAACAAATTTTAAGATCCAAACTAACTCAGATACAACAAAAATAAAGATTAGGCAAAGCGAGTGACGCGGAGCACCGAGCGACCTTGACGCACTTGCGATTTGTTAGCTTTGATTTTTACTGTTACGATTGTTTTAGCACTGCCATTCTCTGTTAATGGAGGTATATAAAGGAAGGATGAGGCTCAGCTCACGCATGACAGTGAAAGAAAAGTTGGTTGGAAAAGACTATTTTGAGTTGTTGGAATCAGTTTGGTTTGGTTTTCTTCATTATTGGACAACACATGTGCTAACGAGCTCTCCTCCTGGCACACCTTTGACCCCTATTGAAATTTAAGTTCCCTCTTCAGTTCCCATATTTTTGCCAATATTTTTTACTTTTCTTTCTATCTCGGAAAGTTTTTTCATAGGCCATTTCGCCGGACCAATATTTGCCCATTTTGACAAATGTCAAAATGGGCAAGTTTCTCATTATTTTTGGAAAGGTTTCAATTTATTCGGCCACGAACAACCTAAAAGGCACAACAATGAAAACAGTGCACTCGATAAATGTTCCTGTTCGAAGAAACGGCAGCCGTTCCCAAGAAAAATACGCGAAATCTGATGATGATGCGCTGCGAGCTGCGACTGGACAAAGGCAATGACAAATGCCCACCCAGGCAGGGCGCTGTCAGGCCGCTGAAATGGGACGCGCGATTTCACTTGGAATAGGACAAGACATTCCACAAGGTTACTCTTCAGGGGTAGGGTAGACTGAACTCAAAAGGAACATGCATTGAATAAAACAAGTGTCATTGCAAGTGACCCATGAGCCGCACCTTCAATAACATTTGTTCTCTTTGAACCGATAAGGATATTTGAAATTTTAATGTAGCCAAATGAGTATTGAGTACTATGAAGCGTTCCTACAATAATTTGGTAGCTCAATGTTCGTGTATACCTCTTTGGTCTGAAGTTTCATCCTATATTACTAGTGTTGAGCAAAATTCCTATGTTTAAAATGAACATTCAATAATTTGGTGAGGTCGGAAGGGGGTCTTGGAAAATCTTACAAATCCTTATAAGGGGTAGGGGGAAATTCGAAAAAAAACTTACGTCAGACTTGAAGTATTTCAAAACTTACGTGGGGCTTGAAAAGCTGTAGAAGAACCATACGTCGACTGGTTCCGTACCTGAAACATTCCACAATCACCCCTTGTAGGCATCGGAAACAACCACGAGTCAGTGTCTCATAAAACTGGCTAGTGTCCCAAAACAAATTCGATTTTCTAAAATGGGACACTGGTTTTTTTCGGCTTAAGTCAAAGCTTACTTTTTTGTTTTGTTTTTTAAGGTGAGCTAACAATGGAGTTAAATTTTTAAGATATTTTTTCAAATTGATTTTCGTATCTAGTCCTGAATTTCTCCCACTGGTGTGGTTTATACAAGTCACAAAAAAATGTACCACTCAGGAACTTCCTCGCAATCATCTATAACTGTGATATTCAGCCAAATGTGTCATGGCATTTAGGATCTGCCATAAGAGTACTTGTTTCGTAGAAAAAAAAACGGCGTCGAGACCGAACGCAAGAGGCTACTCAGCTACGCCTCTTGCCCAAAAAAAATGTACCACTCGGGAACTTCCTCGCAATCATCTATAACTGTGATGACCACCTATTATAACGACGTCAAGAACATGTTAAGCGGGTGAAACTTGTAATAATTTATGATAAAATGCAGTACTCTGCAAGAACGTGATTTGATAATGTTGTAATACGACGTAACAACTGCTTGTTTTAATGCCTCCAGATTTCCGTAGTAATCGTACACCGACCAATCACTAGGTAACCTCTCCTTGGTTACTGTATTAAAATAAGCGGGCAATTTATGTCAAGACTAAAATTTTCCGATAACAATTTTAATTTTTAGTTACAAAAGACTATAAAAGTTGTCCCGGCGTTAAGATCAATTATACACTCGGCAGAAGCGATCCGTGTTGCACCAAAAAAGATTCTAGTATGTGTTGGTAAGTGCAATTGTTGGGGTCACAGACAATCGCTGTGACAGTGATTTTTATTCCTCTTCAATGTTAATGCTTATCAATGCTTTACACGTGCATTAGTCGTTGAGCCATTTCCTTCTTTTTTTGTAGTCCTCAATTAAGTGACTATAATAACCCTCTTTTAACACCATCAAATAGAAAACGTTTGTGATCACAGTAAAAAAGTGCCACTTGACAGACCAGGCTCATGTCAGTCCACTTTATGCTTCTCTAAAGCTAAAGGGTCTATCATTTTATTCGAAGCGATTTAATGCGGAGGTACTCAACAAATATTGCCAAGTATAGACTCATTTCTATGTTAAATTAGGAAGGTTGTTCCTTTCATTCCGATATGCCTATCAGAACAACAACAAAGTAGATACAAGTAACCTAACCTATACAAGGAAACTTGATTCCCGTAAGCGTGAAGCCATTTAGTTCTCGGAATCAGACCCAAAATTAAGCAGCATTCAGGCTTAGAGACATAGCCGAGCGGGGTAAAGCGAGCTGAAAAAAATTCAAATAGGCACTTTTTGGTAAAGAAGCAATAACTTTACGTAGACGTAAAATGAGGAGTTCCAAGAAAGGGCCCGCATAATAACGGATATAAAGGATGTCGTTTAAGTTAGGTTGCTGCTGAGCCAAAGACATCATTTTCTACAAGTTAAAAATTACATCACCCACCCTAATTAAACTGATTACGCCGAAGCTTCAGAGTTCAGGCGTCCCATTCAAAAGAAAACACACATTAATTTGGAATTACTTCCCACCGATTACGCCAAGCGCCTTAAAGCGTTGTCGTCTTTCACAAGGCCTCACTTCAGTCGCACCTTAAGACTAATCACAACTCAAGTTGAGATTCTTTCAAAGATTCGGGTTGCTAATAGCATTTTCTAAAGGCTGTAGACATTTCACGTTAATGTCAGATCCGGTTTCCCCTCAGGGCTTCATGAACCCTCAGAAGACTTGCGGTTAGCCCTTTAAAAAAATGTTGGCGTAAGAAAAGGATTAAAAAAATGAGTTAATTATCATTCTTAGAATTAGCTTTCTTTCTTCTTTTCTGTGAGTTTAGAACATTCCGAGAAGCCACGCGACTTAACCGCATAGGCTGCTTTTCTTAGACACATTTGAATTGATTCACTTATCGGAGATTAATAGGCTCGAATATTTTTTTAAACATAATAAAAATCATGAGAGGTTTTTAATTGACGACCAAAACATAATTAAAAAATGACTCTTTTGGGGTATGCCTAGGTTGTTCACGAATCTGTTCCTGTGAACACCCAGAGGGAGAGTGGTCAAAACTTGTTTCGCGGTAAATTGAGAAAGATGGCGGGAAGGGTCACAAAGAAGTGACCTATTTTGGTTCACCTGATTCATGGACAACCTTTAAACTTTTTAGCCTAGTATTAGCGTTTTAGGGTAAAAGTCCAGCCGTTGACATCTAACCATAGTTTTTACGCGCAATGACCTCTGCTAGCAAGCCTGACCCAAGTCTTTCACTGTAAGCCTTGAGTTTTGGAACAATCATGTAGGTGTTATTAACGCATTATTGCGTACTTAGATGACAGCGCTAAGTTAAGCCCTGGAAAGGAACTTGCTAAAGTCTCTTCCTGTTATCATGCACGCCGACTTTTGAACTGCTTTAAGATGCGCTTACGACTTTGCTCAAGATCGAGCGATGGAGGTCGGGGTGGGGGGACTGAAAACACACGTAAAATTCGAGAGAAAACACTGAATTTCACAGTGAAGAAGAATAGGCACTCCATTTGGAAAGTGCTTATTTGGAGAAAATGCGTTTGATATAACATGGAAACGAGAACGTGCAAATCAAGGCTCTAAAACTCTTGCGGTAAACCTAATTTTTTCCAACTCCCCCTTTCAAACAAATAACAAATAATTAAATTAAATAGGCGGCATCCCGTCTGAGGTCGATTGACTTGATATTACACTTGATTCTAAAAAAAATTCTTTTCAGGGAAGTATAACGAGATAAATAAAAGTTAGAAAAATAGTCCACTTACTCCTCCTAAA
>Ga0058701_10001151_pt1 | contig 18407 bp, 14 predicted proteins | sample AgamicOrMae_FD_97039 | JGI IMG/M metagenome (GOLD analysis project Ga0058701, IMG submission 97039) | Agave microbial communities from Guanajuato, Mexico - Or.Ma.e | ecosystem: Host-associated > Plants > Phyllosphere > Phylloplane/Leaf | place: Guanajuato, Mexico | collected 2012-06-04
CAGACGCTGGCCGCGCTGCCGCGGCTCTTCGGGGGCTCTTCGGGGCCGCCCACTGCACTGGGGGCGCCGGCAACTGCGATGGGCGCCCCGCCGAGCGCCAACGGAAGCGGCGCCAACGGAAGCAGCCCTGCGGACAGACAGCCGCAGCAGCTGGACAAACGCACCTCCAGCGGCTCGCCGAGCGCCCCAGGCCAGTCGCAAGCGCCGAGGCCGGCGCCAAGCGGGCAGCAGGCGCCCCTCGGCGAGCAGGCCGGCCGGCTGGCGCTCGGCGAGCTCCTGCGCAACCTAGTCTCGGGGGCGCTGGCGGGCGGCCTCGAGCAGCGGCTGGCCGCCCAACTGGGGCCGAGCGCGAGGCCCCAGGCGGCGGTGGCAAGCTCGCAGCAGCAGCAGCTGGGCCAGCTGTTCCAGTGGCTCCAGACGGCGCTGCTTAGACAGCAGCAGCAGCAGGCCAAGACGCCCGCAAACCCGGCCAATCACTTCCAACTAATTGGGCAGCCCCAGAAGCCGCAGGTGGTCGAGCAGCAGCAGCAGCAGCAGCAACTAGAGCACCAGGGCCAGTCTGCGGGCCACTTGGTGAGCAGCTTAATCGTCGCGCTGGCCCCTCTCGTGGGCGCCCTCCAGACGAGCCCGCGCGCACAACGAGTGGCCACTTTATTGGCGGCGCCCAATTGGGCCCAGCCAAACGGCCACACGGCTCCACAGGCGCCGTCTAGACATTAAATCTCCGCCTCCGAATGGGGCCCCATTATAATGGGCCCGCTGCAAACAGGGCGAAATAAAATAAAGTGCGCCCGCCGCCGGCCCTAAGGGCAGCCTCAACGGCGCCGCTAAGCTCGGCGGGCGCCACGCACGCACACGACGCGCCCCCAAACGCAAACAGGCCCACCCTTAGGGCCCCCGTCTCCTCTTTCCGGACTTCCTGCTGCGGGCACGCGCGCGCCCATACGGAGCGCCCAGACGCGCCCCCGCGCGCCCCATTTGGCCGCCCGGCTCGAGGTCGCAAAGCCACTTCCGGCCGGCGAGCGTACAGCGCGGCCTCAGCCTTGGCCGCGTCCGGCCGAGACTGGCTGGGGGCGCCGCAGCTAAGGGCTGGTGGCGTGATAGACCAGACGTCTGCCTGGCCGCCCAACAGCCGAGACGACGCTTCCAGAGGGCGAGGTGGGGCCGGTTTCGGCTCGCAGCTCATTTAACTGCATGGCGGCCAGCTGGATGGGGGCGCCACAGCGCCCCTCTGGGGGACAGTGGGGCGCGGCTTCGGGCGCATGGAACGCGCGACAAGGCCGCCTCGGTGGGGCCCGAAACAGAGGAGGGCGGAGAACAAATTCTAATAAAGCGTCCCCTTTCCATGGTCACGTTTGCCTTTGGCTCGCCAAAAGGCGCTCGCCTTCTGCTGCGCTGACTGCTTCTGCCCAGCTCGAGAGGTCCGCCCGCGAGTGCATTGTGCAGTTTCTAGTGTGCAGTGTGCAGTTTCCAGTGTGCAGTGTGCAGTTTGCGAACGTCAGCCAGCAGCACAATGGGCCGCAGACAGTCTGCGGTGCGTACTACTGAGCGCCAACCGCAGGCCCAGCTTTCCGCACAACTGGCGCCCCCGACTCCAAAAAACCACCCAATTTCTGCCCGCCGAGACGCCCCAGACGAGATTCACGGCCGTCGGAGGAACGAGAACGGCGCTGTGATCCATCTGGCCCCCCATTGGTCTGGCCGCCGGCAGGGATCTCAATCAAATCCGCCTCTTAACTGGCGGCGCTCCGTAGAGGTCCCGCCCTCTAAGGGCTAGCTCTGCCTCCAAGTTCATTGTCGTCCGGCATGCCTGGCTGCCGCCGGCCGCTCGCCGACGAAGGAGAAGGAGCGCACAATCAAGCTAATGATTTTCCATCATGTGCCCCCGACAACTGTCCCGCTCGGGCCCACACTTGGCCGGCCGCGCCCAAGCAACGGGAGCCCGTCCAGGGAGCGCTCTCGTCGCTCTCCTCGCCATGCGAGCGAGCCAGCGAGTGAGCGTCTCCCTCTTGACGCCGCCCCAATGGGCTGGCCGCCCATTGGGTCTCCTCTTTGCGGTCCTAATTAGTCTACGTTGGGGTTTTGGCAAGCCGGCGGCTCCAATGGAGTGGGCACAAGAGGCTGCATGTCGCCAGCAGCCGAGCGTGACGAGTGTCTGCAGTGGGCCAGTGCTTGTCTTCACAGTGCAGTGCGGGCGCTCTATGGGAATTACTGCAGTTGGCGCGCACACTGCACAGTGCAGAGCACACGCGGCCATGCTCAGTGCGAGCCGGCCGCCTTTGGCCACATTGTGTGCGACTTTGGGCGCCCGCTCGGCCCGCTGCAAAGGCGCCCCCGGCCAATCAGAGTTGTCCGCCCGCCCTCCCACATGGCCGGGCCCATTCTGATTGAGTGCCCATTGCTTTGGCGCATCATTGGGCAGCCCTGGTGCAGTCCTTTGCGGGCGAGAGAGACTCTCTCCCTCTCTCTCGCAGGCCGGCCGCAGAGCAAAATGGGCTCCCTTTTCACCGCTTTTCACTGCCGCCGCCACCAACAAAGGCGCCCCATTAATGGCGCCCAAATGGGCCCCGACGACAATTTGGCCCAACAATGATCAAGTTCAGCCAGCCGGCTCACTGTTTGGCCCCCTTCCGGCCGCGCAACCGCCAGTCCCGGTGCATAAAGGGGCCCGCGAGAACAAAGGGGGCGCCCGAGTGAGTTGGGGCGCCGCGCGGGCCGGGATGCGGGCGGCCGATTATTCGAAAATGTTTGCCTCGTTGCGGGCCAAGGCGAGGCTGCAGAAGAAGAAGAGGGGCCAAACTAATTCGTCTCCAAGCCCACTCGGCCGCACCTAAGCCGCCCGGAAGAGCGCCTCTTGGCTGCCGAGCGAGCGCGGCCAAGCGCTCGCCGGGCGCCCTTGTCTGCGCCCGCACAAGTGTCGAGTGGCGATGGTGGGCAGAAAAGGGACCCTTAGCTTCGCCTCCGCTGCCCATTTATATTGCTTCGAGCCCAAGCGCCCCACTCTCGGCTTTCCGCGCTCGGCCAAAAGGCGCCCCCGCTCCTCTGCTCCAAATCAATCACTTTCACTTCAACCGAGGGCCCTCTGCTCTGCTCTCTAGTTCTCCTTTGGCCACTGGTCCTTCGGCCACCGGCGCCATAGTGAAACTCGCACATGCCCGAATAATGCTAATCGATCATGTGGCCGTCTGTTGGGCCCACGCGCTGACCCTGGCCTCTTCGGGTGGGTCTGTTTCTGGCATTTCGCCGCGCTGCTGTTTACTGGCCCCGCTCGCTTTGGACTCGGCTTGCCGACGAGACAATTTGCGCCCATCCAATTGCCAAAGGTTGGGGCCCAAGAATTTGTCGCCCCTCCGAGAGGAGACATATTAAGCGTTCGATCACCGCAAAGCGGCGGACAAATGGACGCTCCCTCGAACAACAACATGCAGCCGAGGCCCGTCCAGTGGGCGGTGGCTTCCTGTGTGTGGCTCTCTCATTGTGTGCTGCTGGCCAAGTGTGCTGCGCGCGACCTCCACTTGCAGGCCCCTCTTTGTACGTGCGCGACGCCGCAGGCTGTCTCTGATGGGCGCACCACACAAAGGGCTGCACAGGGGAGGACGCGCTCACCGAGGCTGCACTCACTTCGCTTGCCAGAGGCTTCCTCTTTTGGCCCCAAACTTGCCCGGTCAGCCACCGCTCGATTGCTGGTGTGTGGCCAGCCCAGATGGTGGCCACCCCATTTGGCCGCGGGGACAAAAGAGGCCTCGCCGACCTGGCTGAGACTGTCCGCCGGTGCGAGCCGGCCGGAACAATTGTCAGCCCCCCATTGGCAATGCAGCGCCATTGCAGCAGCCAGACTCCTTTTGGCGCTCCCTCTTTCTCCTTTGGCCCATTCTCGGCACCAATTTCTGGCCCAAATTGCACACAAGTCTCTGTTGCCACTAACGAGCTGCGGAAACATAGAGAATGAACTAGCGCCGCCCACTGGGCACAGCTTTCGGATCGTCCACTGACATCGGCCCACAATGTCAATCCAAATGCGGGTCAAAACTCGCTGAACACCGAGGGCCGCCTCTCGGCCGCGGATCGGTGTCAGCAGGCTAAACTTTTTGCACAGAAAACGCGCTTTCCATCTGGGAAGAGAGAGAGACACACTCAGAGACTGTGTCCAACAGCCCTAAGCACTGGAGAGCCAAAGGCGACCGCAAGCCATACACACAGAAACATCGAGCACCACGAGGCGCACACTGCGCCCACTCTGCGCCCATCCGGCGCGCCACACTTGTTGCTCAGTGCAGGAGGGCCACTTACAACACTTGTTAGTGTCGGACCATTGTCATTTTGGAAAAAGTATAATTATTCTAGCGCACGGTCAACAGGCAACACCAATCACACACAGTCGCCAGGCCGCCGATGCTCAGCCATGAATCGGCTGAAAATTCCAGCTTTCTCTGTGTTTGTTAGTGTCTGTCTCTCTCTCTTGCCAGCCACCAACTGACTGCTGGCTCCCTTTCCAAGAGTTCCAAGAGGAAACAGTTTAGCCAATCCACCGTTGTGTCTGCCCAACGATCGATTGCTGTTTGTTTTACAGCTCCACCAGCCGCCGATTGGGCGCTCTGTCTCGCCAATTGCGTTCCCTTCTTCCTCTCGCTTTTTGGACCACGGTTTCCGTTCCAAACAAGCCAAGTGATCATTTGGGCGAGAATTATTCCGAACATTATCGGCCAGAGTGTTTGGCGCCGAGCTAGAGCTCTCGATCGGCGAGCCAAACTCGCCGCCGTTCCATCACTGGAGAGCCGCCGCCGCCGCCGCCAAAGACCTACATACAGTCTGTGGCTTGCCAGTCTCTGCCGGTGTGTGCTCATAGAGGAGGAGCAGCAAACGGCCACAACAAGACACTGGTCAGTCGTTTGTTTCCTCTCCTTTCGTTTCCATTCTTTGGCAGACAATTTGGTTGCTGGCGCCCAATTTGGAGCTCAATTTGGAGCTCGTTTTGAAGCTCATTTTGAAGCTCATTTGCAACTGCTGCCGGCCGCTAAGGGCAACCACTGTGGAGACAATGTATCTCTGTTACTGTTATCACTTGTTGACGTAATATTATTTAAAATTCATCCATCCATTTCCTTTCTCTTGCTTGCACCACATCATTTGTGTCCCCATATTAGAGTTTATCTTATAGATTATTAGATTATTTTTTGTTTAAGTGAGTGCGGCTCAAGGAGGAAATCATGCAGGCCAGTTTGAGAAACAACAACCCCTACCAGTACCACTACGACAGAGCACAGGGCTGCCCCTACACTCACCCCTCGCCAGCCGCCTTCGTGGACGGGCCCCATTTACAGGCCCCCATCGAGCAGATGGCCTATGGATCGGCCGCCGGTCTGCAGCAGGAGCACCAGGCGAGCCATGGCCAGTTGGCTGAGCTCAATGGTGGCAGCAATGAGGAGCGACAATTTCAGGAAGAGACGGCGCTGCAAACAATCGTCCAGGGACACGGAATGCACCACCCAACCAACCTCTATGAAGGCGCTCACGAGAACCAACACTACCACTTTGCTGCCAACCATCACCACCACCATCAGCAGCAAGCCTCAGTCCACCCTTTGCATCACCTTCACCTCCACCACCAGCAACAAAATCACCAAGAGCTCAACCCAAACTTGCACCCAAATATGGAGCAAACAGGGGGCAACAATACAGACGCAAGTGTTCAGCATGATCATAGCCAAAATCAACAACTCCACTACGGCCAGTATATGGCTCACAACAACGAGCTGGGATCCGTATTGCAACCGGTGGAACAGGAAGCCCTTTACGAGCAGCACAATCAGCAGCTCTTCTGCTACCCTCAGGTCGGCCAGTGTGAGAGGCTGGAGGATATGAATTCCAGCGGGCCCTCGACCCTAGTTGATCACAACTCCAATGAGCACAAGGAGACCAGATCCAATGCAAGCCACTTATTGTATCCAGTCTACAATGGTCACCAAGTGGTCTTGGCCACTCAGGTCCACTCGGACGACAATCTGCAGCCGCCCATTGGCCACCAGCAACACGGACAAGTTTTCTACGAAAATCCCATCCAGAATCAAAGCCAACCATACGAACCAAATGGCCTCGACTCACAGGCACATGTGGCCCAAACAGATACCATTGCATACGATGCATCGATGGGAAATGCAGGCTCGCTTATCGACATGAGCAATCATCAAACGACGTCAGTCTTAATGGCACCAGCAGAACAAACTGCAACAACCCACTCAGCCACCACCGCAACAATAAGCACGAGCGAGCTACCAAGTCATGAGCAAACAAACCAGGAAAATCACCCTAATGTCTACCTTACGTCATCTTCATTATCAAACTTCCACCATAGAAGTACACAAGATTTAGCAAACGAGACAACTGCCTACCACTTGTTGGGGCCTCATTTGCAGCAACAACAGCCTATTGAGCTTGCCAGGCCACATGAGGACCAGCAACACTTGTCCCAGTCCAAGAGAGCGGAGGGGCGTAGTTTGTTGGAGCGCCAGTCTGTGGAAACGCCCCAAAGCAATATGACGGCCATATTTCATCAGTACTATCAAAACGACCACCTTCAAGGAGCGGGAACCTTTTCACTGGCCCCACATGAATTATCTTCTCAAAATTGCCCACAAACACAAGAGCTATTAAGCACTCATAATAACAACTCATGCACAAGCACCATCACAGCAAACTCAAACAACTCCTCAACTGCCTCCAACTTTTCATCCAGCTCAGATTTGTCCGAATCGCTTGACTCAACTCTCAGCAGAGATGAAAAGAAAGCCAGAGAGGCCAACATACCATTGAGCTATTACGAGATTGTTAACCTTTCGATTGATCAATTTAACGAGCATGTGACCAAGTTCAACTTCACAGAGGCACAGTTGACATTAATGAAGGATATCAGAAGGAGGGGGAAGAACAAAGTTGCCGCCCAGACTTGCCGCAAGAGAAAGATGGAACAAATCATCGAGCTAGACCTTGAGGTGAGGAAGCTAGTTGAGAGGAAAATGATCCTCACTTATGAGAGAAACAGTCTCAGAGTCGAGCATGAGTGCCTCTCCAAGAGATATCGCACTCTCAGTTCGATCATCAACAAGTGTTTGAATAAAGATACGGCAGCATAGGACAGTTGCAATGACGCTTGAGAAGCTCTTCGAGAGTTGCCCTCGACTACCTAGAACAATGATCCAGTCTGAATCATCTCTCACTCTCTTCCCGAGTGAGCGCCAACTTATTGAATAAAAAGTTTTTTTCTCGAAATCATTTCACTATACTGTTTTACTGTTTTAACATTGACTCCGAAAACACTTGGAAAAAGCTCGTCATCATTATGTCCTTTGACTCAAATCTATTGCAATCAACATTGCCTTCTTGACTAATATAAACAACGATAATTTCATACAGCCCATCTAGATGGCGTCTAGAGTGGATTTTAAAGATCGCTACATGGAGAATCAGTGACTAGAATCCTTTGTCGCTTAGTTGCTAAATATTGGTATGTAATTGTCAATCTTCTGGCGATGCTTTTGTGATATGCACTCAGATATCCAGACAATATTTCGTAACTCTTGCTCTTTGAGCTTCAAAATCGAGTAGAAAGCCGCATAGTTGAACTGATGTAAGAAGGCATTGGCGTTTAGTTTCACCTCGTACTCAGTAAACTTATCCTCTAGAGTTTTGCCCTCAGACCCGCTGGAGGCTGCTGTCTGACCATCAAATAATATCTTATATTGAGTGTAATAATCTGCCACCTGTCTAACATGATCAAAATCTTCAGCTTTCGCAAGCATCGCTAACCCGTAGGGATGTAGCAGACCACAGGTTGGGTAGAGGCGTGCTCTATCGTCACGAGTGAGACTGCTATCTAATGAGTTGATTGTTATATTAAAACACCTCCTATCCGCCTCGAAGGCTAGAATTTCGCACATAACCTCTGCTGTGGGCCCGCCTAAACTCTTGCAAAATTCATAGAAAGATTCTATGTAAGACTTGAACAGACTATTCCTGATGATTTCAATGTTTAGCTCACTCAAATCTTGCGAACAAATACAATCCACAAAGAATGGGGCTAATGGTGTGTCAACAATAACAGCATCATACAATTCCTCGGGCGTTTGCGCAACATTGACAGCTTCCATCTGATCAAAACTGCCAAGAGGATGACACTTTGCTACTAGTTCATTGATGGGTCTATTATTAACAATTCCTGTCACAAGTAGAACAACATTATCTATCATATAAGAATAGGTTATATAATCCAAAAAGGTGGACAATGGAGGCCTGGCTTGGTTACGTATGTGTAGAAACTCCAGTACAAGCTTATCACGAAGACGTTGTTCGATGAAAGCTGGGGTTATGGGCGAGGAGTCGCTCGAAGTTAAATATCCTGCATAATCAGTTGCTTGTAGATTGAGCTTGACATCCTCTAGTGTTTCGCATTGGACAAGATTTTCATATTCGGCACCTCGTATAATAGTATCCTTGAAGCCTCTCACGAGACCCTCGAAATATCCATTGTGAATATTGAAAGCCGATGAGCTAAACATCATAGAGGGTGGATCTTATCCGAGTGTTCAGATGAGGAAATTCGGGCAAGTAGTTGAGAAGGACAGTTCAGATGTAGCTTAAAAATAGAAGTCAGTTCGGTCTAGGCAAGAAAATATGAACAACCACCTGTTTGTTTTTTTCCACCATGTCGGGTGCGCTTCGGCGAGGCTATGCGCTTGGCAGGGATTGGAGCTTTGGAAAAACTGGGCATTTGCACACTGAAAACTGTCTTCGCGCTCACAATTCTCCCCTAGAGCTCCAATGCGGCGCCGATTTCAGAGATTTCACAACCTCGATCCATCTGTCTAGGCAAGACCATAGCTCGATACAACGGATCGCAGGCGAGCTGAACTAGCCACTCGGCCGATTGATGGTGGTTGTGATCAAACTATCGAGGGTTGGCATTTAGATGTTGAAATGTTTGTTTGTTAACAGCGAAGATGGAGGCTCCACGGAGTGAAAGCGGGAACCACTCGTGCACAATCACTGCTAACACGTTCTCTAGGGTTGAAAATGAACAAGTATCGACTAAAAATCTGTTCTCTGTAATGTGTCCTATCGTTGTTGAAGAAAGGAACACTCGTTGCATTTTAGTTCGAGAAGATTCGCCTTGCTCTTGCCAGTCAAGCAAAGTAATCTCGTCCACCAGTTGATCATTACTCTCTCTCTCTCTCTCTCTCACTTCGTGGCTCCTCCTGGGCGTGTGGAGCCGTTGAACTCCGAAGTGCGCAGCTTGCAAGTGGCAGTGGCAGGAGCTCGGGGCGTTTAGCATGGGAAGCCTGTTGGAAAGGCATCGGAGGGGACGGAGCTAACTCGTTTAGTCATCTCGGAGGGCGCACTCTGTCTGCATGAGAAGGTTTGTTTGAGCGCGAGAGTGTCTGTGCGGTGTCTCTGTCGCATTTTTCCCGCTCGTCCATTGGAGATGATGCTTGTGGCCAATGCAAGCTCGCTGCTACCGCCTCCATTGCGCCCACTTGTTTGCTCCCCCCTGCACCATCCCGACCATATCACTCCTTCGGCTCGCCCTGCCAACTATGTGATGCTTGCGGTATAAAAGAGAAGAGTTCTTGCCTGTTTAATATCATTCGAGTTCAGATGAATCACCCCACCAAGTAGTAACATGCTCTAATTTTGACTGTCCATCTCGAGATACGCCACCAAGCGACCTCATAACACCACTTATACTCACTGCAACTGGTGCCTACCATTCAAACACGAATCACTTAGGTCCACTCCTAGCGCAATCAATATTATAATCTGAATCTTTCGAGTGTACCTTAGTCATTGAAGACGCTTAAACCATTTAAACAGCACAGATATACTCACAATGGCTCAAGAGAACTCCCACAGCAACAAACAGAAGAAGGCTAACAGCAACAACCAACAGGTGCGAAAGGCGCAAATTGTCGAACGGGTGTCCAATTATCCAATGGTGAATATGGCCATCACTGTGGGTTATACGCAATATGAGAAACTCAAGACATCAAATGTCACCGTGGGAGAGGTGATGTCAAAAGCCGAGGGCTTGGCGCTCTACTTCTGGCAAAAGGTTCAGCCAATCGTGGCCAAGTTTCAGGAGCCCATCACTAAGGCTGACCAGCTGGCATGTAACACACTCGATTTTTTCGAAAACAAGGTCACTCAACTAAGAGGCACCAGCTGAGTCGAAGGAGTTGACTCTCTGGCGATCACAGGCCCTGTTAGACAGATAAGTACCGAAATAATCTTTTTAAAACGTTTGTCTCAATCAGGGGCTTGTATAATGAATTGCAGGAACATTAAATAGAAATCGAGCAGCGAGTCTGTTCATGATAGATCAAGATTTTAATCAATTTTCACGAAGCATGTCGTTAACCCTAAAGAGACATCATTCTTGCCCACTATTGCTTGTCTTCTTCAGCTCCTTCTCTCGCTGCCTTTTCCTGTCCCTCTTCATCTTTTTCTTCAATGTCCTTTCTCTCGCTTTTTGTTTTGATTCCTCTAGGCGTTTCTTAAACTCTTGGTCTAACTTCTCGCTATGTGACATCTCCTCCAGCTCCTTCAGCCTCGACAACTCCTTCCTCCTCAGGTGCCGATACACATGAAACTCTCCTGAGCCAGCACCGGCACTTGAACCCATCACGTTGCGGACGAAATCAGGTGGTTCATATTTCTTCCTTGAATTGCTAGTTTCCGGCAGATCGGCGAATTTCTCTGGGTCCGCCATCATCTTCTCAATCTTACGCCTCTGACTCTCATATGTGACCTCCTTGTCTCTGGCATTTTGTGACATTGTCGGCACTGTAAGGCATTAAAAATTCCTTACTAATTCAATGGAGTTACTTGAGAACTTGAGATCACTGCCTCTAAAGAACCCAAACTAAACATACACGGTCCACCTGTCAAAAGTATCCGAGCACGTGAGTTTATCGAGATTGTTTATTCTGTCGGCCGAACTGAGCGAACACAAGCTCAACTGATGCTCACAGACTGACTTGGGAACTGTGCGCGACTGTGGCATCGACACTCTCAGTCGGTTCCCAAAGTTGAGCTCATAATGCTTAGAATTCTTACAATCCAAGAGTGGCTAAGGGAATATTCGAATGGGCTGAGGAATCGAGACAGTCCTCCTTACCATCAAAGATCACCCCTGAGAGTCGAAACGATCAACTGCACCAGAATCCCCACTCGCTGGAGGTTGAAATCCAGCTGGAATCGTAACCCGGGTCCGGCGAGATAAGAGGTGGAAATTAGATTGGAGTAAGAACGCCAACCATCCAGAGTCAATGATCATAACGCATCAGACAGTAGAGATGCTGAGTAATGAGACCATGTCGCCAAGATATACTGTGTATCGCAGACAGGATAGCCCTCAGCCGGCTGGCTAACGGGATAGAATTTCCAAGGGAACCATAGCAGGTTCCACTAGGCGCACGCGAGCAATAGAAACTCCCATGATGCAAATCAGACTCTCTATTGCAAACCGTGCAGTGCAAGCCTAGTGGAAATACATGTTCTTTTCGCGCCAATCAGTCTCCAGCCGTTGTTAATCTAAAGAACGGCCAAATTCTGCATTGCCCTGTAACATATTTCTGGGAAAGATTTATTCGTGATTTTCAATAAGGCCAATCAAATGATAATGATTCAAAGTCATTCACAGATTATTGCGACAGTTGATGCCCACGAGATTGAACACCATTCTAACATAAAGTTAATATAATACACAACAACTCCAGCCTGTTTATAGCATGTCTCTTCAAGAAAGAACACTAGTTATCAAGAACTTTGATCCTAATTTGACAACAAACGAACTCCTTAAGGAACTTTGCATCCAAGCCGGGCCATTAAGAAATGTTGTGCTAAAGACTGACCATGCCTTTGTAGAATTCGAAGATGTCGACTCAGTTGCATATGCCAAAGCTCTCCTTGATGGTGTTCGTTTGTTCGGGAGACCTCTTGTCATGGAGCCAAAGCTAAGAGATGATCGGAACCTCAAATACACGAAACTATTGAACGACTATATTGCCTATGATAAAGAGCAAGAGAAGAGAAGATTACAAGACCAGCTAGGAACTATGGTTCAATTGAACGGGCAACAGATGCAATTCCCGATGATACCTCCAACACAGCCTCATTACCAAGGAGGAATCTTTCAGACGTCTAACAATTCAGGAACAATCCAACAATTGAAGCAACAGAATTTTGTACCCCAACAGCCTATACAATTTCAGCAAGCCCCTCCATTCATCAATCAGATGCAACACCAATTCCCTCGACCTCTGCCACCTCAAGTATCGCCTTACCAAACTTATCAGGCCCCGCCAGAAATAATCCGAGACCAATTAATACAGACTAGTCCATACATAGCAAACCCCTTGAGACCACCACCAGAAGGGAGAGGTTATCTCCCATGGTTACATGAACCTCATATGGATAGGGCGAGAAGTCTCTATAACATGAACCAAAATCAATTCGTGCAGCACCAACAATTTCGACGGCTTTCCGATAGGCCACCTGATTTTAGCAAGAGACGAAAGTGACATCTTTCTATGTCAACTTCATAGTACAAAGACGACATGGTATACCAACGAAAGTTTACACTAGTTATAATCTCAAAAGACGACCCTATCCATAGAACTCGCCTTTCATAAGATGGAGGTTAATAAAAAAAAAAATATGTGACGAAACATCTGGGAGACTCACCCCAAGTGTCGCCTGATCTGACGGATTTTTTTCCTTCTATACCTCTATTTGTCTGTCCGAATCTGCAACTATGGAGAATCATGAGACATTGTTGCCTTTATACGATGAATTAGACGCCATTAGTGTGATCTGTGTCTTATCGATGCTTGTAACAAACTGTCTGTCATTGCTATACATAAATTGGACTGTCGCTCCATACATAATACAGCCATACTCATATAGTACAGATGGGAGGCACGGACTCGAATACGCCCCGGATACCACAGGCTCAGACAAGGCAACAACAACACCATCCACCTCACCCTCAACAACCAGATCAATCTACATCGCTCCGCCATGATGTTAATAAACTGGATTGGGCAAAGTTTGCAAATCAGCAATCCAAACGAAATGCAAAAGATTTGGAGAAGATTCTGAAGCGTTCCATGAAAGATAAGGACAAGAATGTTATAAAAGAGACGCTGAAACAACCCGACAGATCCGGTCTTCTACCCATACATTGGATGGCCATGAACAACCGGGCTGATTTGATGGAAGTCATATGCAAATACGATGACGCTAGCTGCTTAAGAAGACAATGCAAGAACAGAATGCTGTCAAATGGTACACCATTGCATCTCGCGGCTATGAATGGATCTCTCGAGGTTGCGGCCTTCATACTGACCAGATACTCGAAGCAAGCAGGTGAGAAAGACCGATGCGAGCCATTGAAGGATCGAGACTCTCAAGGGCAGACTCCATTGATGCGCGCTGCTGCCCCAAAATCGAGGCGGATAAACCTTTTTTTCGATTTGATGAGGAAAAACTTTTGGTCTCTCAACAGTCGACCGGCCGAGATGGCATTATATCTGATTGGTTGGGGAGCCGATTGGAGAGAGACCGAACCAAGACAGGGCTTAAATCTGATCCATCTAGCTATAATTAACGGTCATGAAGATATAGTCAACCTGTTGCTAGTCATTGATTTACAACTAACGGAAGTGGCAATTAAGTTTGATGAAAAAGGTGATGGAACCCAGACGAGAGTGGCGAACGAAGAAGTTAAACATCGAGTCAATGATGAAGATGATTCGGAGCAGGAACCTCTTTTGGACAAGAAAAGTGATATTGTTCAGCATGTCATGACCAATGGTCTGAGACCCTTGGATTTAGCAATAGTCTATCGGCGCGTTAATCTGATAAATTTACTCTGGTTAGTCTCATCCAAAGCGTCTCGAGAAGCATCACAAAAGAAAGGTGATGATCTGAAATTAACTCTGATTAAAGCTTGTTTCACAAACAAAGATGAACTTTTCAGATTTCTGAAACCTCTTCTATTCAGGACAGCACTATTTCTGGATTTTAGTCTGTACATTTTCAGTTGGATTCCATTATCTCTACATCACAACAGTGTTGACCGGTTCGTGTTCAGTATGTTCTTCATATTGACATCGCTAACAGTTGCACTGACATTTCGGGCCATGATGAAGGACCCCGGTTACTTGGGGCGGAATTCGGTGCAATATCTGAACGAAGTGTCGCGTATATTGGCCTTGAGAAATGAGAAAAGGAAGTCCAAGCAAGAGCCGAAACAAGAAGACGACAAACCTCTAGATTTAATCAAGACCGAGGGCAAAGAGATGATTGTAAAGAAACAGGAGGATCCTGGCTCGTCGGAAGGGGGAGCCCGGAAGGAGATTGAGAACGCTAGGCTAACCAGAATACACATGCCCGAGACAGTGGAGAGCAGCTATTCTGGAAAACCTGGACAAGATGAATTGGTCGGAAGAGTTCGAATGCTATGCCATAAGTGTAGGTGTGTTAGGAGAGCAAGGAGTAGACACTGTGATTATTGCAATAGGTGCATCTTAGATTTCGATCACCATTGCATCTATCTCGCCTCCTGTGTAGGCCGCTACAATAGATTGGACTTCCTTGTGGCTATGCTGTTTGTAACTTTTTCCAGCTTATTTGGAGTTATTATTTATTTGGACTTTAGAAAGAGTGTCCTAGGTTCTTTTTGGGGCTTAGTTGGCCTTGTTTGGATACTGAAATACGTCATAATTGGAGGACTGAGTTCATATAAGATCGCGCGTCGTGCTTGTCAAGGGATAACCATGTACGAGGAGATCAGAGCGAAACGGATTAGGAATACTTTTGGTGATGGGGCCGCTGAAAGGCTAAGGAATCAGAAGTATTGGCGCTATCCTGATGGTCCACCCCAGTTTGGGTCTTCCTCAAAAATGAAAGAGTCGCTGGCAAATTTGTACGAGTTTGCAAACTCTATGACTGTTGATGAGTACGTGCTGGAGCTTGTGAGCTCTGATACGCCACTAACGCAATCACTTGTTGACCGAAATGCCAAGATAAATCTATACAAGTTCGTCTAACCCAAGCAGCATGTGCATCTTCCATCAAATGTGCCGTTTGAGTTTGCAGGCAATGAATATGTCTCCGATTGCGAATTGTGTTCCCTTACGATCGCTCGACACCAATAGAAGGCAGTCAACGTCTTTCAAGCTAAGAAGTCGACTACTTTGTTGAGCATAGGAGACTCTAACAGGCACGATTCCATCGGCGTTCGGCCCGGCCAAAGTCTTAGCTCGGGCAAACTCCAAACGTCCGTCAAACTTGTAGGCCATATGTTTGTCACATATTTCGTCCACAATCACTCTCATCACATCGCCCACTAGAGTCAAATCTAGCGGCTCCTTGTACTTGAAATTCTTTCTAAAATTCAACTCGAGATAGGGTAAAACTAACACCTGGGTGGTGACATAGGCTGACACTGGATTACCAGGCAGTGAGAAAAGGGGCATTATGCGACCTGTGGACTTGTTTGGAATGGAGGCGAACGCAACTGGCTTGCCTGGCTTCATATTGACGCGTCCAAAATGAATCTCACTATCCTCAAACCTTTCCCTTATCACGTCCTTCACCCAATCCCTGGTGCCCATAGAGGCGCCACCAGTGACTATGATAACATCGGCCCTATCCGAAACGATGGCCGACCTGAGCTTGTTCTCTATCTCATCCGGATCATCTCTGGCCGTTCCCAGAGAGACAACTGGATACTTGTGAATGCTCAACAGGGTGCTTAGCAGAGGACAGTTGACATCAACAACCAGTTCCGGTTGCGAGCGGAATTTCCTGACAAAATCGGCCTCTGACACGCTGAGAAGCTCGTCCCCAGTCGATAGTATTCCAATGCGCGGCCTTCTGAATACTTCAAATTCCTTATATCCCATGGACAGGATGATACTTAGTTCTGGCGGGCCAATAATTGTTCCCGATTTGAGGACGAAATCCATTCCCATATCGCTGCCTCGTTCTCTGACATAGGAACCCTTTTTGAGCTCTAGCAAATCAACTCGGTTGCCTGCAGACGAACGGATTGCCTTCTCAGTGGGCACCACAATAAAGTCTTCGTCGTCGGGCAGTCTTCCGCCCGTGTTGACTTGATAGCAGAAGGCAAGCGAATCGTGAGCCTGTGATTGGGAGAACTCATCCACCATTTCCAAACTGTCCAACAAGGTTGCCTGAACTCGACCACTAAGCTCGAATGTTTTGGTCATCCTTTTCGGCCTTCTCACTACATATCCGTCCACCGTTGACACTCTGAAGGCCGGCATGGGGCGAAAGTTGGTCAAATCATTGGCGAGAACATTATTCAAAGCTCGAATGGCCGATTGGTGATCGATGACCGAGAATTTCATCTTCGTCTGGGTCGGCCTTAGAGGCTCCAAGAGGGAAAAATCTTCCATTTTCTTCAAAGCGTCCTCGTAGCTTATCATCGGGTACTCAGATTCTCTGGCAAGCTTCTTGGCCACAATGGGTCCACTTTGGCGAGGCGCTGAACTGGTGAGTGGGCTCTGGGACAGTCTATAGCGCACAGAGCTACTTTCTCCCCCCTCTGGCTCCAGTTTAACTGGAGATCCCAGCTGAGTTGCCAGTCTAATCGAGCTGGTCGCTGCTGGCTCCGTGACCCTCTCCATCACCTGGTTGAATACACTCCTGGTGGAAAGTGGAACACGAGGACTCGTCGTGAGACTTTGGCCGGCAAGTTGCTCTTGGGGCTGTTTCTTTTTCGCCGGGGCTGGCCCATTTTGCACCACTTTGGGCTGCTCTCTAGCGCCAGAGTGCTGGTCTGGCTGCCGATTTTGGCTTGGCTGCACCCTAGACTGCTGCTGGTGCTGCTGGTGCTGCTGCTGGCCAAGCGGCGCCCTCGGCGGGGGCGGCACATAGCTCCTTGGGGCGGAATTTTGATCGCCGGCTTGTTGTCGCCTCGGCTGATTCGCCTGATTGGGCCCGTTCGGCTGGATTCTCCTGGGTCCATACCAGCGCCTCTTCTTGTTCGACCCTCCGGTCCTATTCTCGTCCTGCGTCTTCAGCTGGCTGTGAGTCTGCTTGACTGCTTGCTGATCCGAGCGGATCTGGTCCAGAGCGTGCACGATGAACCGCTCGATGCAGTCCAAACACTGGCGACAGGCCATCTCGCCGCCGGGAAAGTTTATCACTAGAGTGCTGCCGATTATGCCCGACGACAGTCTGGTCAAAGCTCCCAATGGGGTGTGTCCGAGGGAGGTCAAATGGAGCGCTGCCACGATGCCTGTGCAACTCTTGTCATAAAGAGAAGTAGTCGCCTCGGGCGTGACATCGCGAGGACTCAATCCAGTGCCACCAACTGTGATCACCAAGTTTGGATGATCCTGGTCAACAAGTTTCCTGACCAAATCCTTGATGTTGTCATAATCGTCGTCTATGTAGAAGAGTCCCACGTTCGAAAACATCGGCCAACCCTCCAGTCTGTTTCTGACAAACCATCCACTTTTGTCCTTTGACGAGTCCCTGAAACAAGTGTCGCTTACAACGATCACTTGAGCAGTGAATTTGGGCTTAACTCGATCGGCCATCAGTGCAATAGTTGAGCTGCGTTTCACACAATGCTAGATTTGATGCGGGATTTGGATGGACCAACTTGAGCTATGCTAATAAAAACAAACAACACTCCATCCACGTGAATAGAAATATATCTATATATAAGTATATTTCGTTTAAATATATATATATATAAGTGAATTTATATATACAAGTGTGTTAAGAGAGCGGCCGATCGCGACCCGTAAGAGCAACTTGCTCGCCGGTATGCACCAATGACAAGCGAACGACATGATCCTATGACACGCACACATAGTCTAGCTTGTGATATAAACATCCTATGTGCTTGGATCGCGAGCTCGTTGTCACTGCTAGTGGCATTAAGTTTGGACAGATGTGTTTCAGCGATGATCTGTTTGTAACAACTAGTTGTTGTCGTGTTTGTATCGGCGCGCGGAGCTTTAGAGTTAATTTATGGCCAGACTAGCGAGTGTCTTGCTTGCTCGAGAGATACAATCTTGCCTACGAGTAATCTGCCTCTTTGGGCGCGGGACAATCATTTGAAAATTCCGACCAAGGGATCGCAGCACAGCCAGTGATCAAATTTACTTGTTTAGAAAGAGGCGATGGCAATTTGAGATTTCAATTGCAGTTGATCAAAGCTCTGTTTCAGAGTTAATTGCCAGACCTACGCGAGCCGAGCCGAGCCCAGTTTGCTTCACGACGAGCGCGACTTGAGATGCTCGTGCCTAGTGTTGTGAACTGGCGACTGCCGACTGGATTTCGAACTGCAGTTCGGCAGTTCGAACTGCCAG
>Ga0058701_10001152_pt1 | contig 18406 bp, 10 predicted proteins | sample AgamicOrMae_FD_97039 | JGI IMG/M metagenome (GOLD analysis project Ga0058701, IMG submission 97039) | Agave microbial communities from Guanajuato, Mexico - Or.Ma.e | ecosystem: Host-associated > Plants > Phyllosphere > Phylloplane/Leaf | place: Guanajuato, Mexico | collected 2012-06-04
AGACGGATTGTCCAAAACCACTTTTCTCGACGTTTTGGGGGTTGTACATCCCAAATCCGGTCTTATCTCGAAGTCGATTTTTTGCACGATGCCAATACTTCCATTGACATGGAAGTAATACAAGTCAAAGAGAGCGCTTTTATATTTCAGGCATTCTTAACATTCAGGTCATTATATGATACCTTATTCAAATGAATTAAGAAAATGAATTATCGATAGCCTAGTATACTCGACAATAAAAAGGTCCAAAAGTATTTCCGGGTCAATAACCCCACCCAACCAATCAAAATTTCTGACTCTAAAGCATAAATCACTATGACGATCCATGGTCGTCATTTTAACGACATAAACCAGTACCTTTAATATTAAATTCAACAAGCGCGTGATGATTTCATTTCGGTTATTTTGATATTTGCCAAGCTTTCCAAAATCCTCGTCGAACAAAAAGACCACTTCACGTGTAGGCATGGCACTTAAAAAAAACAACAAAAAAAAAAACAAGAGGCTACTCAGCTACGCCTCGTGCCTAAAAACGTGTCTTTATAATACTCACCGCGTTTGTTTACTTGATGCAAAGACTTGAAATATCCATAAACGATCTGGAGCAAGTCGTTTTTAACGAGAATGTACCAAACTGCTCCCCATCTTTCGAAAAACTCTCAACTTATCGAAGAGGTTTGATGCGTCACTGCGGCGTTCAGCTTCTCACTGTGCCAAGACGAATAGCAGATAAAAACAAAACGCGCCGATTGTCCTAATTATTAATTAGTCTCTGATATTTCTCTTTGAATAAGTGATTAAGAACAGGCGACGTAAGTACGAGGAGGGAACGAAGTTTGGAACGATAGAATCATGAATAGCATCTTCGGAAAAGAAAACGAGCCTCAGCGGGGAAAAATAGATAAACCGAATTTCTATTTCACTTACATTATCATTTTAAAGGTTACTAAACTCTACGTTAGGTCTATAGCGGAACCGGTATTCTGTGATTTTGGTAAAGTATACCTCACAACCGTGGTTTTATTTTTCAGTATGATGCATGTCACTCGTCTTGAGCGACAACTGCCGGTTTTCGGAAGGAACTATCCGATAAGTAAAATATCGCCAAAAAACGCATACCGTATTCATGACTACAAAAAGCATAACAAAAAAAAATTGGCAAAGAGGATAATTAAACATCGCCGATACCCATTCAAGGACAACACTCTTGCCGACCTTATATTGACACGAGAGGCTTCAAAAGTGTCGAGTTAACACAGATAAGCATTGAAACGGCAGCTTTCGAACACCCCAGGATCGAAAAAGGTTGAAAATGGAAAAACCAGTTTGTTTTGCAAGCTGCGATGCTAGACTTCACACCGACATAAAAATACCACAGATAAGATTCTAAAAAAAAAAAGAAAAAAAATTTAATAACACAAATACTATTTTTGCCAATATAAATAAAAGAAGTCTTATTTTGCGTAGCAAAGGGTGATATTATGTACTTTTTGGCGAAAATATTTGAACAAATACAACGAACTTTTGTACAAGTAACATTCAAACCATAATCGCGTATTAGAGTGTCTTCCAAAGATTCCAAAAAAATCACGCGATTTCAAAATGAGTTTTGAGGCAAATTTTCAAGTTTGTATATTTTGTTTTGCTTAGTTTGGGAATCGGTGAGCTTATCTTAGGATCTCGTGTGCCCCTCGCGAAATCACAGTTGACCCTGCGCATCTGTCTCGAGATAATCTTTTCAGCCTTGGCAACATATAATACACACGGCCAACGTACGACACGGGAAATGAGGACTAATCTACCGATTTTTCCACAATCAATATAAAACAAAACAACGGAAACATATGAGTAGTAAAATATCCCTCCTAAAGAGAAAATAAACTAGCGTCTCCGACTCATCCTGTAACAGCCACTATCTCAGCGATTACCGTACTCGTCAAGCTTTGGCTAAAAGTGCACAATCATTCATTTATTAGTAAGAACCATGTAATAGGGGAAAAAATGCCTTTCAATGTGCAGTCGAATCCTAAAATTTTGAGGGGGAAAAGATTAACTTCGTATGAAGAGTTCATTTGCATAGCACATTACTTAGCGACCCTTTCGGCTGACGTGTATGTTAGATTGTGAAAAGAATCTTCGCCCCCTTTACGACGTTCAAATATATATTTCCCCAGTTCGCATACTTTCCCGACAAATCAAACTCGAATTTTGATACTTCACTTACTCCGGCGGCAGAAATTTTCGACGAAAAATGTACGACGCCATAGCTAAATTAGTGGCGCCACAGAAATTTGCGAGAAAGTGGGAGAATATTTCGCTGTTTAAAGAAGGCAGTGGTCAGCATGGCTGATAAGCCTGCTGGGGTCTCAGTCGTTTACGAAGAAACCCTCACCGGTCTGTGTGTGTGAGTGCTTCGGTGAGTGCTAAGTGCTTCCGTGCACCATCCTTCGCAAAGGTGAGTCAACTCGCATTTCTTAGGCACTCTACATTTAAAAGGGTGCATTTTCTACCTCTTGTGTTCTACTTCTCGTTGACAAGCTTGATGCCGCTTACTTCTAAGCGGCAGTGGTGGTCGCCGAGATGAAAGCAACCGTATATGCCGCCGAGAAGCGAGCGGCTCAAGCGGCATAAGGATGGGCGAGAGGAGCGGAGCGAAAGCGATGCAAGGCATATGGCACATAGATTACGCCGCAGCACAACGTTCACCGATATAATGTAATGATGGCTTGAACCAGAGTCAGACACAACAGATAGAAAATGAAAACATTAAAACTGAGTAGGGGGAACAAAATGTCAGGTTCCATTGAGTTTAGCATACGCTCTCGCGTAAGGTAATAATTCACGCTGAAAGTTTAAATTGAATTGCTATACGTTAATCAACATGGCATGAATAATCTCTGGATAGATTTCAAACGTCGATCCGTGAACGGCCAAATATGCCAAAAAGCTAAGGGATACGCCAAAAGAATATTCGACTAGTAAATGCGGTTCCTGCTTGTTTTGAAGCGTCAGTATCAAAATCGGGTAAAACGTGGAATAGGTGAAAGCGAGGGGAACAAAATTATCTGCGTTGCTTTGGACAAATAACTAGATAACTTGTACGGTTTTGAGATAATCGGGGGAAAAGACATTATTGACAACGTCAGCGCTACGTCTCATACTTGGCACCTCTTGGGGCTAGTTAATAGTTCTTGCAGACTTAAAATACTTGTATAGACGTGTTACTATTCCGCGATATCGGAGACCCAAAATAACACGTGTGTTAAATTATCCTGTTGAGTTACGTTATCTGAATACTTGATATTGCTACCCGCGAACAGCATTTATTGTCGGGTATACGAAATAAGTGATTTACACATCACGCGTGTTTTCAAAATCATCCTGACATGTGTAGATTTGCTTCACTTTTACGCTGAAGAGTACAATGTACATCCATGTATTGAGGAAACAGCAAAATGTGAAAATCATTGGTGGAACTCTTATAAGCGCTTGAGTTACACGAAATACCGGTATGCCCTATACTGCGCACCTACTGAGGGTAAAACAAAACGCTCGAGCCGATAAGAAAGGCAGTACGATAAGAGTAGAGAAGAATCTTTTCTTCTTGTCTTCTTTGGGATCAATTTAGGCTACGCCCTTTATGGGACGCTAAAGTAAGTATTTATAATATATTTCAGGACGATCACACTAAAATGAGAGGAATTTTTGTATAAATGCACATAACCACTATTCTCTCTATGTAATACGTAAGCATAATACAAACAAAAAAGCTGCAGAAAAGATCCAAAATAGTACAAAAAATAAATTTAAAAATATATTGTCACGGGAGGGGGTACAAGTATTACTTTTTTACAGCAGACACGTGATTTTTACGAATCAAAACACAGCCCTTATAAGCCCTCCCGGCAAAATCTTAGACGTCCCAAAAAAAAAATGTTTTCAAAAAGTTTTCAGGCTTGAAGAGGTTCTTATGAATGGAAAATCGATCACGCATCGCAGAATATACTTTTGGTTCAGTTAATTTGTTCGCCTTAGATGGATTCCGCCTTGAGAGGGTTTCACTGCATTAAGACGATGTTACTTTGGATTTTCTTCGTATTTTTTTAATCATTTGTTTTATTTTTTGGAGAGAATACATATAATATCGGCTTAAGGACTTACGGAATAATGTTATAATCTTAAACTGCTCCGAATGATAAACCGTTAATAGGCCTACATCATGAAGTAGTATTGGGGGGGGGAGGGTAAAGTAAATTTACATGCTAACGAAGTTAGCGGGAGTTCATTATTAACAGGCAGACATTATTTTCAAGCCGTACGGCAAGGAATGTATTCCTCGTGGGATACTTTAGGGTAAGTCGAAGCACCTCTTTTTGCACATTCATTTCAAATTAGAAAATAGCCGAACAAAATTCAACCCAACCTGACCTAGCCTTAACTGCCAAAATCTGTTTCACTTAAAAATTAAGGTACATGACGAGGTACAAATGCCTTGAAAATAATCACTTCGTTTTGTGATTCAACTCTTCTTTTTTTTTTTAATAATTGTTCGCTTATATATTTATACACACACTTTTTCGATCAAAAGTTAGTTAATCTCTCTGGTCTTTCGGATAATCGTCCACAAGAATCCGTAATGACGTAGATTACTCATTTTTACCCATAAAGGCAAGATCGTTCTCCGTATTAACCCGGTAAGTCTCATCTAAAAATAAATAAATAAAAAAACAAGATTAAGAGTTTTACGAGACGAAATTCAGAGACATAACGCATCTTGAATAAGGAAATAATAATGATTGAGGATTGTTCAAAATCACGCCGTATTTCAAAAGCTCTATCATTTGAACAAACCTTGTCTGATAGAAAAATGCAACTGACGAACAGATAGTATCGTAGATAAGGCAACATAAATGCGTCATTTCTATGCTGTCAAGAGAATCATAAGCAACTTTCACTAAATATGCTTTCAAAACAAAAATCCGGACTATATAGAGATACGAAGTCGCCTCCACGAATATTAAACGTGAATAACCAACCGCATGAGGATTATAGAATATGCCCAAATAAAAATCTTACCGAGCAAAACGTGCAGATATAATATATTTTCGAACGCTGCAGATCAATAGCTAAATTTAGAAAATCAGCAGAGTTAAACTGTTGAGAGATGAGTCTGAAAGTCGGGGTACAGTACAATGATAAGAAAGGGAAAGGTTCGCTTGAGGTCGAATTTTCCGGGGCTGGGGCTTTAAAAAAAAATCTGTTTCAATAAGAAGCCCTATGACGAATCCGGATTAAAGTAAAACAGTCATAGTGTGTATTTTTGGTTACATTTCAAGGTGGGCTTTTGGATACCCATAACGATGAAAAGCTCTCGCCAAGCCTTATCGTTTGATATGGCGATCGATGCATTTATCTTGAAAGGCACTATCCAAAAAGGTCAGGTATTTCGTTTATCAAATACAGACTAAGAGGATAGTGTGGAAAACAGATCTATAACCGCTGCGCTACCTTAGGCCATTATTGCAGAAATATTAGGCGGGCAAATAAGAGGCTCCGGAAATACTGTAAAGGTGTATATTGTGTATAAGTTTGGTACATCAGTATAAAATAATCATGGAGGTTGATAGATGTGGAGTGGACCCCGCACAGAGCTCTGCAACAAATAACGGTAAAAGTTCAATGTTATTTGTTAGTGAGAGCGCGAATTTGCGGTGCTTAAGCCACAAGTGGAGATGGACGCAAAGAAGATGTGCATGCCAGAGATGAAAAAAGTAAGGCCTAAAAATTAGCGGGGCGCGAAGACCATGCGAAGAGGGTTGCCTACCCATGGGAATGTGAGTGTGTGACCACGCTAAGAGTGTAGGCCTCGCCGTTGTACGGGTAAGACAGCGATAGGGAAAGCGACAAGCGATACGGCATGTCTCGATGTATGGAGCGTCGTGAAAGATGGAACCTAATGTAACAACGAGGTTGATGATAATTTTGGTCCACGAAGCCTCGAGATAGAATATATGATCAGAGGTAGGATATTGCACTGTCACTCAACCCATAACAGCCCAAAGTATTTGGACTGAAATTCAGCTTAAGAGATATTGAAAGGATTTTTCCCAATAAAATACCCAAGTTTAAGCTTTGGAAAATGCCCAAATAATTAAATTTCAGGTTTCCAGAGGGGTGATATTTTTTTTAATTGTGACAATTCTGAACTGGAATGATCCTCTAAAATCAATTTTTCTGTTGTCGAAAGGCATCGCTGGGCGGTACTGGGTTAATTACGGCATGCCTAACCAATTTGTGCCCATAGCATTGCTTAAAACGTTCCTTAAAAAAAATGGAATTCGTTTATTCTGGAATTGATTAACTCTTGCGCTAGGCTCTTCGTCGTATTTATAATGCTGAATAGAACATTGACAGATTTTCGTTGTTAAATAAATACTTGCAATGGGATGGAGAACAGCTTTTTTTGTGTAAAATTGATTAAAAGTTCAGGTTTAAAATATTCACGAATTTTTTGGCTTGAAACAAAGGGTGACAACACATGATATCCGGGGTACAAAAGCCCTTGATATCCGGGTGATGGATTCGGTCGAAACATGGCTGTTTTCAGCGATTTTTCAAGATTTTAGCCCTTTGACCACTGTCTACTGATATCTGTCTTATATTTAGATATATCCAGAGGACATCTTTCAATATTCTGCTGAGATCTGTCATATATTTGATCGAAATTTTGTTAATTTTCTCTTGATATCCGTGTATTATACCTCTGATATCCAGCTGATATCCTTGATATCCTGATATCCAGTGTACGGATTTCCAGAGAGGTGTTACCCCTTAGCTTGAAATTTAGGCAAATGTATGTGTTTGAACTGGTTTCATTTTCATTTCGACAAAGTAGAGGTCGCATTTTTACATAAAAACTACAATTCAGACGTCATGTCGTCGTTGAGTAAACACTTGTGGTGGATCACGAGCAGCCCATTGACATAAGAACAGGTAAACCTAAAATCAGTGGATCCAAATAGTAGGACAACTATCACAATCGTTTCCAAACAGCTGAAAGTCGACACTTAAACCGCTGGGTCGTCGCTCTGCAGACAACCAGCTCTCGACGCGGTTTTTTAAGGAGACCTTCTCGTTGCAGGAATGGCATGGATTGTTCTTGCGGCTCTCCTTTGCGTGAGCCTGGCATTCCAGACAGACGCGTTGCCGATCTCCGAGACACCCTCTTTGACGCAATGCACACCGATGCCACCGTGGACGGTCGGAGGGAAGCAAGTAGTCCCGCACAACGACAAAAACGTCACCGTCATAGGCTTACTCGACTCCAGCTGACTCTTTTGTCTCAAGCAGGCTGTTCTGTAAGTTGCCGACGCCGAACAAGTGACAACTTCTCCGACCAAACCTCTTCAATCTGAAGAAGCATTTTTCACCTCTTGAGTTCCACTCTGCTTTAACCTCCCACCATGAGAATTTGTCATAAGAGCGTACGTTGTTTGAGGTCCTGTACTATCAGTCCAAAAAGTACTGTCCGGTTGTGGTCGTGCAAGAAGGCGGTGGCAAATGTATTTCTCTATAAGGCGGAGCCTGCCAGCGCGACTAGAACCGGACAATACTTTTTAAACTGATAGTACCTCGCTCCGCGAACGCTCCTCTCAGCTGTTGCCAAGCCTGTACGAGTACTCTGCGGTACTGTCGCCGAGAATCACAGTGGGCCTGTCACATATAACCTCTGCTTCCAAGACTTTCTCATGAAAGCAGGGGCCATGACTTTTGTGACCCACACGACACCGTTCGGTAAGGTTAGACTAGTAAGGTTAGATAATATGCCTTGTGCCTTAGTCCGCTCGGTTTGCCGAGGAAAGGTGGAACACAAGAGGTAGAAAATGCAACCCCCACAACCAATCCCCCCCTTAAATCCTACCTCACAACGAAATATTAGAAAAAGTGCGCTAAGAAAAATTTTGCAGGCTCCATTCGCTGCGAAGCCGTATGCTGTCCCACGGTTTCCCAGCGGTCAACTTTGTAGTCGTCAACTCAATGGCTACTGTAAATGAAAGCAACAAGTTGGCACTTTTGAGGTCCAAAGCTGTTGACATTCCGGTCTATCAGGAGACGCCTTCAGAGCCGGTTTGGGGGTTGCTCGGCGGCAAAAACGCCAGTATCGTCGTGTTCGACAGGTTAGCTTCTCTCATTTTGTTTTGTTTAAATTTAGCTTGAGGCAAATATACTAATTTATGAATTCTAGCTGTGGTCGGATGGCATATCAGCTTGTAGCGCCTTGGAGTTCTCCGGATCACCAATTCATAAAGGCGGCAATACTGTCTGCGTACAGTGATAATGTGTGTGGACCCTGCAGAGAAAATAGGGTAAGTGTCTTCGCAAATCGCATTAGCTAAGCAAAAGAACCCCTTCTTGCCTAGGATACACCTTAGAGAAATGTATTTAATGAACGGTAGTTAATTTAAGGCTCTAACATACAAAATCAAATTAAAATTATTATATTTTTTTCCATTAAATTCCTTTGGAACCTATGTCATTCTAATGGACTGTTCCGACTCGAAGCAAAACGTTTTTTGACGACAACTTTGTTTCTCTTAAGGTTACTCTTGCGTTTTGACAAGGTATTGTAAAGGTTTTGAAATTTTGAAATATTATTGCAGTTGTGTCCATAGGTTGCTCTGCAAACTTTAGACGTCTATAACAGTTTCCTTGCAGAGAAGGAGCGTTCCTAAAATACCCATAAATACAGGGCGTTAAATTATGAGGGCGCAAGAAAACGACTCAATTACCAAAATTACAACCAAATTTACGAACGATTAAAAAAACTTTCCTTAATCATGCTCGTCATAAAATCGAGTAAATCAAGCCCGTAGTAAGTCCATTGCATTTAAAAATATAATCATAAAAAGCTGCAAAAAAAATGATTTGACAAAAAGAGTGAGCCATTATCCTAACGAAGATATTTTCCAACCTGACAAAGATTCAAAATTATAATTAACATGGCTGGGCTCGATCAACGATTTCCCGTACCCCCCCTTCCCCCTTTATTTTTGGAGTCCCCTTGGCCTCAGCCAATGTCGGAGAGCTTAGAGCTCTATGTTGACAGGGTTTGGGATGGGGTAGGGAAAATCAGGTTTAGGTCTGACTGTATTGGTCATGGGCTGCACACCTCAAAGCATCCTCTACACCTTGCCACCAAGTCACTTGATTTACAAGCGAAGGCCACTGCCCCCGGCTGTGGCCAAGTTCGATCTACCCCAGCACTCGCCTGGCGGTGAAGGACGACCACAGAACCTTCACCAACGTAGCTGGCCCCGGGGATCGAACCCGGGACCTCCCCATTGAGCATCTTAGACGTTACCACTGGACTACCGCTCTCGGTTCGAGATAAATTTTTCCTACTAGCCGACAAATTTTTAGAACTTTCTACTATTTTTCTGTGGAGGAATTTCTGTTATTTTACACGCGCTCGCCACTTTCCGAAACTTTTTTGGGAATTCCGTTTTTTCCCGTAATGGTGAAGAATACGATTTTTAAAAACACTTTCATTTGAAAGAGCACAGAAAACAATGGAGAACCCCACAAACCGCATACCGATTTGATCATCCGATCGCTAGAAAATCGAGGTCGACGTCACAGACAAATTCAGCGTCAATTTTTTAGCAATCGGATGATCGTATTGATGAGCGGTTTGTGGGGTTCTTCATTATTTTCTGAGCTCTTTTTAACGAAAATGTTCTCAACAGTTTTTAAAATTTCATATTCTTCCCCATTTCCCAAGACAGCGCTGACTCAAAATTTTACGACTTTTCCACAAAATACAAGATTCCAGGATAAGCTGCCGACCTGCATTCAAAGCTGATTTTTTGTCGTTCCCAGGCACGCGGTTCCACGATGTCAGCGTCCCCTGCGCCTCGACCCATGGACGAGACGGGGGCAGAGCCCAGGTCGGCGAAAACCCCTGCAGAGGGCGCGGCGCCATGCACCTCGGAACAGAGCGACCACGACGCCACGCCCGTGTCCCAGAACCTCAGGGACCACCCAGGCCCCGACGTGTTCGAGGAGGCCAGCGAAGAGGTCGCTGACAACAGCACATCAGCGGTGACGGACAAGGACAGCGACTTCAAGTGGGATAGAAACCTTTTGCTCAACATCAACGCCGAAGAAGACACACACAACGAACAACCCGCAACTTCAACCTACGGCCCTGTCAACGAGTCAGTCCCACTTTTGCCGCTCGCTGAAGTCAACGGCAAAATACCGATCAGGGTCATTTACCGTGATCCCCATAAACACGCAGACAGAGAAGGAGAACAAGATTACGTAGTTCTCCAAACTGGAAACCCAAATTATCACGGCCATCTTAAGAAAACGGCTGAAACTTCAGAGCTGAGGAATACTGCAGAAGAGCCAACGAATATTTTACAAGAACCAACGAATACTTTAGAGGAGCCAAAGCATATTTTAGAGGAGTCGACTAACAGAGCGAGACAGCCGACAGAAGCTTTACAAGGACCGAGAAAAGAGTTAACGAACGCTTTAGACACAGTAGAAACCGTTAATAATAGTATCCGGGTAGAAATAGAAATAAATGATATAGAAAAATTAAATTTGACGATGAGTAGGGAATCTGCGGATTCGGTTGAACTTGTAGCAACGGTCGAGCCGTACTTTAGTGAGAAGGTGCAAGTCACGGCAGATGACTTGGTAGACGAAGATGTTTCCATGTCGCGGGGATGGAGCAGACAGAATAGGAAGAAGAGGAGGAGGAAGCAGAGGAGAAAGTACCGGCCGAGTATCGAGTCGGCAGAATACGAGTGGTCTGCGACAACTCCTAGTATTGTGCAACTTGTGGAAGAGAGACAGAGGGATATTGATAGTGAACACAATATGCTTGACGTGACTGAGCAAGACGATATTGTTAAACTGAAAATAATTGAAAGTTACCGTAGATTAGTTCCATGGCTGGACTACGATTTGTAGATATAACGAAATAGAAAGCGAAAACAAGACTAGCTGAGGTATGATCCGATCAACTTAGGTGCATTAACGAAAGGAAAGAGGTGTACTTTTTTGTAATAAATAATTTGTATTAAAGACAAGAATGGGAAACGGCTGACTTGAGCTGGTTTTAGTCTTTCCGTATGACGACTTGGCCGTAAACCAGCTCGCTTTGGGCTGGGGGGCTTCGTCTGATGTTTTTGTCAGACTAAAACGACTCAACTTGGGCGAGTCCCTATCTTGAAAAATACGAAAACTTGCATGTATTTTATACATTCGTATCCATAACTGTCGGCGGTGTCTCCGAGGCGAAAATCTTCCTAAGAACTGAGCAGTGCAACAATGACTTTTGTAAGTCTCATTTTTAGGAGCCACCCACAGAACTGACATGTGAGGGTAGGTCACAATGTCCAAAATCGCTCTTCTGTCAATTTTGTTAATTCCTTTCCCTTTATATTTTATTCTTGAGAGAGGTTACCTCACATAACATATTTATGACTAACAAGACAAACTTTTTGTACGTTTACTTTTTTTAAATTGTGACATAAACATTAGGCCCGATTTTTCCAGATATACATAGGACTTCGTAAGAAGTTTGACACTTTTCGACATGAGCGATATACGCTGCTGCCTGGAAAGCCTAATTCAACGATCTTACCTCGAAACTTCTTTGTTTAGCAACTAATGTTTTAAAAAAGTTCCACAAGTAGGAAAGAAGAGAGATTCTCGTGAAAATGGTAATCAAAAAATACCCCGGGTAATCGAAAAAAATTAACACGTCCGAGATGCTTTGGAGAAACTTAGAAAGAGCGGATAAGTGTTGAATGCAGGAAGATATTACTCGGAAATACAGAGAGCAGTTTGACTTCATGCCGGAAGTAAGGGTAAGTACAAAAGCAAGAAGCGATTACAATCTAGATCACCCACACGTTCGAGTTTAGTCAAGACCAAGATTATCGGCGATGTATTTGTGAAAGAGAGGACAAACCTGTTCGGCCGATCATCTTTTTTCTTCGTCGGAGCTGTCATCATCGGAATCCGTTGCGGTGCGGGAGGAATCGCTGTCCGAAGAATCAGACTCTGACGAGCTGGAATCTGCTTCAGAACCTGAAGCCGTGTCGCTACTGCTTTCAAGATCACTGAAAAAAAAGAAGACATTGGTTCATTAATCTTATCGAACTTGTGACCGATGAAGTCATGATTATGTTCTCTCAGGAAACCATTTTAAAAACCGCTTTTTGTTGTTGTTTTTTCCTTCAAGTTTCTGGTATTATGACTAACATAGTTGACATGTCTCCATTTCTGATAGATTCGCATTTCTGTCCAAAAGTGATTTTTTTTTATTTTATTTTTCCCCCCAAATCTTTGGAGTCGACAACTGCCACAAAGTTGTTCTTAATTTTTAACTACACTGTAATGTCATTTAAAACATAGGCGGTTTTTTTTTGGGGGGGGGGACGATATATAAACCACGAGGTTTTTATTTGGCCATGTTTTACCCCCACTCCCCCATCGTGGTTTTACGTGTTTTTTAGAGACCCCCTTTCTCCCCCCCCCCCAAAAAATGTGGCATTTTTGAAAAAAAAGGGTATTTACCGGCAGGCTATTTACGACACAAAAGAACACTGGCTATCATTATTATTTGCTTATTTTATGAAAGAAATACGGTACAATGTTGATCAGTAAGTATCAATCGCGGACGGGGAAAGAAAATGTGATTGCGAACGAAGGGGCGGCGAGGACCCGAAAAAGATGCGCATTTAAAGACCGTCTCTTATGTTCCGGGTCTCACCACGGTTTCAGCCAAAAAAATAGCCAAAAAAAATAGCCAAAAAAGACCACGTGGTTTTTTGTCGGACCTCCAAACCCCATCGTGGTTTGACATGGTTTTACAGGAAATCCCCTAACCCCCTTAACGAACCACGTGGTTTGTGCACCGACCCTTTTGTTAGTTTTTAATTCTTAAAAAAAAAAAAAAAGACGTATCTATTAGCAAGACCACGGGAGAACTTGCTCGTTAGTGCTATCAAATTACCTTTCACAGATCTAAAGCCACCGTGTTGTCGCTTGGCATAATGCTAGCGAGCGAACCTATGAGTATTAAAGTCCTGCGTGATTCTTGCACGCGGCGTAGATCGAATAGCCTCCTCTTACTAAGCGAATAGAACTGATTCTTTTTAAAAAATGCTACCGTGTTTTAAGAATGTTACGCGTGATTTTTTTTTTGATTACCACTCATGTGTCAAATTAACATTTATGTCTGAAAACAAAATCATTTTTTTTGTATTTTCAATGGGTATTGTGGACTACTACAAATTCGGGCAAAACTATGTTTTGAGGACACTAAACAATAGCAAAAAAGGAAATGTCGGACCTGGTTAACCACTTGGTTTTCCTGATCCTGAGGGAAATATTGGAACTTTACCTCTCTTGAATTTTAAGGTTATTGACGGCCTTCGCAAGAGCATCAGCAGCCTTTGAATCCTTCATTGCATTTTCCTCTTCTAGAGTTGATTGAGCAGCAGACTCCAGTTCTACTAGATCTAGTTGTACGGCTTCTTTCTTTATGTCTACCTGCATATAAATTTCTTCATTAGTTAGAACGAAGAAGTTTTAATAGCAGCTAACAAAGGGCACTTACCTTACAAAGAGCCTCGGCTAATTTCAATAATCTTTTATCGGAAGTTTTCTGAATCCAAACGCAGTAGTCGTTTATATAGAGCTGGTTTAAAATATATCTCGGTTCGGAGTTGTTAAAGAGTTTCCTAATTTGTAGCAGGCACTTCAAGACTTGTCTTCTTCCTGATGGCAAGCAAAACAAAATAATGCAAGGAAAAAACTATCGACGATTAAGAAGATCCGCATTCACCCACAAGACCTTTCCAAAATTGCCCTTGAAAATAAAAATTCAAAAGGAATAACGAGAAAAAATGAAGGATAAATGGCATTTTAAAAAGCTTGAATTCTGATTAGATACAAACAGGCGATTCAAACTTCTATAATATCTTATTAAATCATTGCAGGGTTGGCATCGCTAATTTAGCGTTAGCGACCGTGGCGCCGCTAACGCTAATTCAGCGTTAGCGTCAGCGCGCTAATGTTTTCGAAAGACATTAGCTTTAGCGTGCTACGCTAACTGGACTCGTTAGTGACCGTAGCGCCGCTAAATTTTCAGCGCAAACGGTACTTTGAAATTTTCGCCAAAGTTCTAATAAACGCTCAAGCCGTTTGTACCCTATTATAGAATTATTACTATATTTTACGTAATTAATTAGGATCCTCGCGATTTTGCGAGGCTGCCCACGGCATTTGATCGCAGATTTGAACGAAGAAGCTCTAACCTCTACTACCGGTATCGGTATCTACAAAAACATCAGCAAACTTGAAAAAAAAACATATACATAAAACTACCCGTGGCTAAGCCCCCCGCCTAAACTTCCCAGATCTTACGGGATGGGGTGTTTGAGGGGCTACCTCCTGACGCGCAATTCGTCAGATTTGAGGTCAGGTAGAGTATCTTCTCAGCGGCTCCGTGGCTTGCGTGGTGTTACCCATCCGGCCAGATTCCAAGGACCTCCACGATTTCGCGAGGCTGCCCACGGCATTTAATCGCGGATTTGAACCACGAACCTCTAACCGAGTCTAGACACCATCACTGGTAACGTAGCAACGCTAACCATTCAACCACTGAGAAGACGTTTGACGAGGGTGTTCAGAGATGTACTTTAGTGACGTGGCCTCGGAGAAAGAAAGAAATATATAGCGGATCCAAGAATCGAACCCGCATCGCGAGATTGATAGGCAGACACGCTGACCACTCAGCCACGACGCCTTAATGGCGCTGGGCACAAACGTACGCAAAACCTGGTTCTTTCAAGGGTGGTAACAAGTCTCCTCACCCCATATTTGCTGCGGCTCTGACAAGTCCCAACTGCGCCAGAGCTGCATAGAGTACCCAAAGTCTTGAGCGTGCACTCCATAGGCAACCTAAACAGCACGCCGTCGTTTACCTATTACCTAGGCAACGACTTTTCAGACCCGACAACCTGGCTTCCATGAATTTTGGGGACATTAAGGGGCCCCAGTAAGTGTCGATATAAGATCAAAATATCCAGAGAAACATTCGGTTACATTAGTAAAGAACGAGGATTTTTTGGCGATGGCGTGGCCCATGCTTCTTTGCGTCATGTTTTCTTACCAGTTCGGTTGATAGGATACTTGACTGAAGGGAGCACTTATTTATTTATATATCAGTACTAGGCACATATTTTTATCCATATATATGGCAATGGCTCTTGTCTATGAGTAACTTAAAGACTTATCACACCTTTTTAAAGTTCTACGTACTTTCCATCTTAAGTTAAGCGAGAAACAGCGAGGCTGTTCAGCATTGTAGACGCCAGAAATGATTCTTATCCATGTAAAAAAACGCGTTCATTTTCGACTTTTCTTTGGAAGACAAGTGGGATTAGCGTCAGCGCCGCTACGTCGCTTACGTAGCGTTAGCGCGCTAATATTTTTTAGCACGTCAGCGTTAGCGCGCTACGCTAACGAGCTTGCTTTAGCGACTTAGCGTTAGCGCGCTGAAATTTTTTGTTAGCGATGCCAACCTTGAATAATTGTTTCCTGCTCAAAGGCCCCCCTTAAATACAGCTTTAGAAAATGATATACGATGATTCATGCGTGACAGAAATTTATCGAAAACAATTAAAAGTAACTAAATTTTTTGAAAAATCTCTAAGGACCTCTTCATTTTTTAAGATTCTGCTGGTTGAAAGTAATTTTTGTCATAAAGAGCCACCAGAAGTAAGCACTGCACTGTGAGCAGTTAAGTGTAAATATCAAATGTGGAATTTCGTACCTCTTGTGTTCTACATGGGTTTGATTTTCCATGACATAATGGTTTACGACGTACAGGTGCAAAGGTTAGGTTAACCACGGTCAGATTAGGTTAACTTAGGTAAGGTCACGCGCGTTAAACCTCGCTTCGCCAATGTTCCACCCGGCTGTCGCCAACCCTGGTGCCGCTCACTTATCGACGGCAGTCACTGCCGCCAAGAAGAAACAGTGTTGGCTACCTTTGGGTCAGGTTAGGTGTCTTACGCCTCGCTCAAATGATATTCCGCTCGGATTGAGGTCGAAAGGAGGAAAACAACAGGTGGAAAATCCAACCACTTAAATTTACAATGTTGGCTTTACCCTTGATTCGTGGAGACTTACCTAAACAGAGTATTTTACAAACATCGCTTAACACCTTCATTGATAGATTCCAGTTGCGGTGCAATGGATACGTAAGACTCCGTCGCACACACGCTTTGACAACGTCGTGCAGATTGTTGAAACTCTGAAAACGAAAGCAAATCGTTACCTTGTCGCATTCGCGGCTTCCGCAATCGCGCAGTGATTTTCTACATACCTGCAACCAGCTCAGCGTTGATGACAATTTGTTAACTGTCCACGCCGACTCTACGTTGTCTTCGCCAAGCGTTGCTCGTACGTTGTAGGCATAACCAAACAAAATATCGGCGAGCGATAAGGTTACTATATTCCTTTCTTTCGAATCCAATAAGTATTCTTTGTTCGGAAGGTCTTTCATGACTTCTTTCTCTTCTGAAGTAAGTTTAACTGAAAATCAGACAAAAAAAAAGTAATATACTGGATCATTAAAAAAAAGAAAGAAAAAGAAGGATAAAAAAAGGAAAAAATGCCACAAATGTCCAAAGTTTCGGCTATCATTTCAAGGAGAAAGGGCGATCACTCCTGATGCTAACTCAAGAATTAAGATGCTAGCTCCATTAATTTAACTTGTCATGCTCTATCAAGATTGTGATGTTTTGCAATGAAGTTCTGATGAGCCATATTTAAGCTACAGTGATATATTGTGACAACTAACCATTCTCAGGTTTTAAATGTTCCCATACGGGCTCAAAATCGAGAATAGGTTTGATAACATCTTCTTCAGCCCAGTCTGCCAAGTAGTGGTCATCACTAAAGTCTTCAGCTTCTTTCTCTTCCCTGAGAACTGCTCTTTGAAGAAGGGGTGTGTTATCAGGGGATGGCAGGTTTATAACATCAAGAAACTCCATCTGCATAAAAACACGATGTGCATATCTGTTATGTCCTCTGAATAGACATTTCCTAACAATGGAAAGACACTGTTCTAAGGATGTTACTTACAGTAAAATTGTAAAGAGCAGCTGATGTTTTATTTGCAAAACCGTACTGTGGCCCATGCAGTGACACACTTTCAGGAGGTTCAGGCAGAGGATTCTGCTCAATAAGCCATTCATCATAATCCTCTTGTAAATCATCATTGTCATCATTTTCTTTTTCATTGGATTTTTGTGGCTCATCTGCAAGATGAACAGTATAAATGCTGTCAAAATCACTTTTGAATATTTAACTTAATGTAAGCACAAGAGAGATTTTAATCATAAACTCTAGACTAAATTAAAATGTTAACTGGGTTGTGCTAAGCATATAATTATCAAATCACAGCAACATTTTCAACTGAAAATGTAAGAAACTTACTGACAACTTCAATAAGAGGTTTGACCAGCTTGTTTTCTGTCTTAGGCGGTGCCAGAAGAGCAGTCATCAAATCCAGATCTGGGAAATGTTCTCCCTTGTTCACTTTTTCTACAGTTAAAATGAATATGCCTTTGTCAGAATCATATTTCCCTTTGGATGATTCAGTCTCCTCAACAGGGCCAGGTAAGAACAGACTGTAAGACAAATAACAAATATATTCTCTTGTGAAAGGGCTTAATCAGCCTGATCAGGCACTGATCAGAGATATTTCAAACTTGATCATGTCCAATCAAAACTGATCAGACATGATCATGTTTTTTAGCATCTCTGATTAAAGCCTGATCAGGCCCTTTTGCACTGGTTAATCACACATCATGATTTTCATAACAGTCATATTTTCTGAAAACATTGGCAACTAAGCAATACACAAAAATCAAACATGAAACTTGCAAAGACCGACTCTCCAATGTAATGTGTTATATTCTTGAGGTAAAAACCACTGGCACCAAATCAAAAGTAATTAGAAAAGAATATAAAAACTTGAATTGCCATTACTCACCGCAGATAATATGGGGAGCAGTAAAATATGAAGTCCGAACCATCGACAGATACGTCAAAAGTTTCTAAATCAGCGTAAGGAGCTCGAATAAGAAAAGTAACAGTCGAGTCAGTTTGCTCGATCTCAAAACTTGGGGTCAACATTTTCCTGAAAATTAAAGAAACTCACGGGTAGAATGCATATACCTAAACCCACATTGCTTACCATGTAATCTCATGTTCTTATTCAAAGAACACTCAATATCTGAGTGGTGCACGGCAAGAGGATCGTTTGGTTAACTATGATTCCTGGTAAGTAAAGGGTATACAGCTATTC
>Ga0058701_10001153_pt1 | contig 18402 bp, 8 predicted proteins | sample AgamicOrMae_FD_97039 | JGI IMG/M metagenome (GOLD analysis project Ga0058701, IMG submission 97039) | Agave microbial communities from Guanajuato, Mexico - Or.Ma.e | ecosystem: Host-associated > Plants > Phyllosphere > Phylloplane/Leaf | place: Guanajuato, Mexico | collected 2012-06-04
ATGCTATAGTGTGTATACAGTACAACGACGAATTTCCGATGAAATCGAGCAAAAGAGCTGTGAACGAAGTGCCTCAAATCGACCGAAAAGGAAAACTGAAAGGCCAATTCTCGCTTTGAGTTCATGAATCATCAAATAAAGATTTCAGTTCATTATCAAATAAGGAAGTATACAAATGGGTCAAAAGACACTTCATTTGCCTCGCAAATTTTATCCCACGATAGACCAACATCACGGTGGCACGAATGATTAACATAACGTATTGCTGTATGGTGGGCTGCCTAAGTTAGCAACATCATTTTTTGAACACGGTTTTGAACGTCTCCCCGAAATATTTTAGGTTCTACTTCTGTCATTAAATATTTAAGTTCAAAAATGGTGGAAAAGAAGATGTATGTTGACCACTTATTCGCCCCTTTCACGCTTAATTGAGCTTGTTTGACATTTTTTTTTTAAATCTATTCCCTTCACTTTAGTGTTTGACATTTAAATGGCAATCCGCCACCTTTTAATATTTGAAACGCATATGACGCCTTTTTGTAGGGTCTCTACTCTGCGTTTCCTCTGAAATGCTTCATGGGAAGATTAAAGGAAAAGCCCAGACCGCGACGTATTTACATCAGAACCCGGATTGTGGCTGGTCGGCCAAACCATCTGCTCTGTGAAACGCCATCTATCCTCTAAACTGCGAACCGCAAAGCTCTACTCTTTAAAAAGTCGCTTAAAGACTGAACGATCTCTCAGTTCTACTGTAATATTGGCGAAAGTTTTTAGGCTAGTTATTCCAAGATTGATATCGGACAAAGTTTGGTATCGGCAAAGGTTTGATATCGGATAAGCTTGATATCCAGATAAATGAATTGGAAGCAATCGAAAAATGATAAGTTGGTGTTTTTGTCGGAAATCCCTTTTATAGTACCGGTCACACTTCAAAATGCCGTATTATATTTTTTGACCAGCGACAGTATTTACTATTATAGACAGACTCCCCCCCTGCAAACACACACACACGGGTAACTTCCAAGCGGAGGTAGGCAACCGCGACACGCCGGTGTCTAGGTAGTTGCAGGTGGAACGTTTTTTTTTTTTTCAAATTAAGAGGTTTCGTTTCAAAATATAGAATCCTCTTCAACTGACTATTAAGTGCGTATATTTTGTCAGGTTTAGAAAATTCCTCTGCTGAGAAGTTCATTCAAACAATTTTTATTCGACCACAAGGACAATATTTTCAAGGACCAGAAGATTGGAGTTGTGATTTCGCTCCTTAGTAGGTCATAAACAATAGGAGAGACTTGTCCTCCTATGAGACATTTTTTGTCTTATTTTCAAGGCACATGTAAGACAAATTAGGTGATTGATCAGCTATGACCACAGCTATGATGGATGACCTTCCTATCACCATTCAATTTGGTAACTGAAAACTTCACGTACCGGTGTAACAAAAATGTCGCAGGGGCCCATAGCAGACTAGCCGGTCTCCAATGTGACTTCAAGACCAATTTCTGGTGAGGATAGTGGAAACCATTCAATGATAACTTTAGCCTGGTGTTTACGCTCAATTTATTTTCTCGACGCCAGTCTACAAAGTAAACCAGGGAATGACGCTAAAGAATGGTAAATTCTTGTAAGTTACAACGTGCATTTGTTCTTGCCTACGAAAAAAGAGAGCTTGACAATTGCTTGATACTTCCATGTTCGTATTTGCGGGCTCAACCTCCTGCATCTTTTTTTTCCGGGGAAACGTAGCAGTTAAGATCTGTGGGGAGAAACACGGCCACTGACAAAATTTTGGGAAAAACATTTTTTTCAAATATAAATTTTGAAAAGTGTTACAGATTTTAAAAACATTTGATCAAAATTGTAATTCTTAAAATTTACAACAATTAACTCGCAAATTTAAAAAAAAAATCTAACCAATTTTTAAATATCAGTGGTCTAAAAATTAAAATTTTAACGCCTCCTTGTGGTTTGGCAGAATTTAACTTTTTATCAGGTTGCGCGAATTGGAGAAGTTCACGATCCCAATTTATCAAAAACATTTTCACTGTGTTCAATCGTATGTCGAGGCATTTGCCAAAAACGTACAGCCCCTTGAAAAGTCTTTTTTTAAATATTTTTCTACGGGATCTCTACGGGATGAATAAGTGAGTAAACTTACAATCTTATAGATTTTGGATTGCGTGTAAGTGTAAGGCTTTTGTCTGAAATGTCAAATACGATACTCGTTAGACAAAGTAAAACGCGGCTTATAAAAGTTCATCGGCGGGGGCTATGAAACTCGGATTTGAGTGGAACCGACCGGACAGCTGATGCGCGCCAAAATCAATTTGATTTGCTGTTTGCAATGTGACGTCACAACCTTTAATTTAAAAGCTGTTATTAATCTAATAAAAAGCGGAGTGTTCTTACTTTTTGAGTTGGAAAGCCATCATAATTAAAGTTCAATATTACCAACTTTTAATGATAGCTAAGTCGAACGAACCACCTGCCTGAAGATACGTAACCGCAGCTCCAATCAAACTGCCCCTGCCTCCTACTTCACCGGATATGGGTTACTTTTTCATGGCCCATGTCAAGTAGCGGGAACACCGTTTTTAGATGCAATGTGAGGTAAAAAGAATTTTACACTTGTGTTCTACATTTCGTCGCTAGCGAAGTGGAGCGAGGAACCAAGCACACAAACAGACCTACCGTAACATAATTCAAATTTTGTTGCTGTTCAATTTTTTTTTTTTTATATACAGTATATATTTTTTGAAGAAAGTTGTGAAAACTTGTTCGTAAATAATAAGTTGCTTAATTTGTCGATAAAAAATTAGGCTATATGTCTCATTCTCGCACACGGCACTAGAATTCTTACAATAAGAAGTAAAAAGTCCACTAAACTGGCTGTAAAATTAGAACTTCTTTCCGCTGCAGCTTGACTTATTGGGAAGCTCTGCTGCGCTGGTCAGCCTCTTTGTTGATCAAGGGGCTATTAGATGTAACAGCGGAAGTAAATTCTTTAGTGGCTTTTAATCCAATACTTGTGACACGGGATGCGTTTAAAAAAAATGGCTCTCAGAAGTAGAGCAAAGCGTATAACAAGGCAGGTTATATGGCCTTTGGTAAACCTAATCTTTGGTTGACCTAACCTTTGTTACCCTTACCGTGGTTGATCCAGCCTTTGTTACCCCAAACGAAGCCAATCTAACCTTTTTTACTCCTACCTTGGTTATCCATCGGTGTTTAACCTCACCTTGCGTGAAAAACATATGTGAACTAATATTGGTTATTTTAACTTTGTTTATCCTGTGCTTGGTGGATGCGATTAATGTTAACGTTAGTTTCTATGTGTTTAACCGAACCATGCGAGTCATGCTAACGTTAGTTTCGATAAGTTTAACGGAACCATGGTTCAGTTAAAGATTGACCTGAGCAAGTGTAACTGAGGGTAAGTTAACCTAACTAATCCACATTTTTCTGCGAGTCTTTTCCAGTCAGTGACACCGGAAATAAATTTGTCTCCTAGCATAAAGCCGGTGACTTGGTCGGAAGCGAGGTGCAGCGAGACCTGGTGCGATGGTTGAGTAGGGGGTGCAAGATTTGAGGCGCAAGTTCGGGGGGTGCAAGCTCGGGGGGCGCAAGCTCGGGGGGCGCAACTCGAGGGACGCAAGCTCGGGGGGGTGCAAGCTCGGGGGCGCAACTCGGGGCGCTATCATCAAATTGTAAAGGACGTTCATGTTATTTGCGAAGGCGGCCGCTCGCTTGAGGCCCGGCGGGGCTCCACCAGAGGTGGCCTGCCACGCCGCCGCGCAGCGTCGACGTCTGACCCCTTCCTTTCCGTTGTGTCCCTTTGGCTCATTGAGACGTCTCCTTTCGGCGCGCCTTGCAGCGCTGTCGCTATTGTTGGCGGCTTCCGGCCTTATTTCGCGAATCAGTCGTCGGTCGGGTCCAGCAGCGCTGCGCGCCGACCTCGTCATTTCGATACACCTCATTTGCACTGCCACATCCGGACGCCCAGGATGAGAAATTTGCCGGCCAAGCAAACTATAGGACTTGCGGAAAAGTGGATCTAAGGACGCGATTCTATATGAGAACATGCTGTAATTCGGTTTTTAAGCCTACCTCCTTTTGGAGAAGGGCTCAATAAATTCTTAAATCATATTTTTAATTCTGAGGATTTTATCGCTCAGGCGAATAAATGATACTTTGGATCGGGGAGCGTCGGGAAATTTCGAAGTCTGTGAGGGTTGAAGCAATCTTCGACAAGTACGCGGCATATCAAGACATCTTTGCGACCACTACATTGATCTAGGTTTGGTTAGGTTAAGAGACTCATGCTGTCACTCGGCTCTGTTCGATGACGGAAGCAGGATACATGAACCACCTGGAGTGAAATCTTGAAAAATAGCGGTAAGGAGATATACATCATAAAAAGGATTACCGAACATTATGGACTGCAGACTTCCAGAATTACTCCTTGAGCAAACCTACACGACGTTATCCACCCACGAAATTAAGGAACCTTTCAAAATATGCCACTCCCGAAGGTATATTTAGAACGAGAATTAATTGCGTTGAACACGCGCTGCAGATGTCTCCATGCAATCAAGGGGGGGAGGTTGTTAGTAGTCCATGAGCGGATTCATATTATCTGTACGATAGGACCGCCTAGAGGAACGCAAAATCCAATAGTGGAAGGCTAAAAAAAAAAATGAGGCTTCTCGTCTCTGCTGTGATCCACCCTTCGTCGGCAAGCCTAGCCGCCTCAAAGGTAACCTAACGGTCGACATGCCTGTGCACCACTTATTTTACTTCCTCAGAGAAGCAAGCCGCATCAGGCTTGGCTCAACTGTTCTTTTCTCAGGGAATACAAGGTAAAGCTAGGTTAGCCCTCCCAAGGTTAATATCCTAACCTGCTTCATAATTTCAACGTTTGTGTGTCGTTAAGGCTCCGCATATGTCTTGAAATATTAACTTAAGAGTGAAACGAGGTGTAGGAAGTTATACCCTGACATTTGCAATGTGCTTGAGCATGTTTGGGACTGAAAGGGGTAGGATTATTAATTTTATGCTAAATTTATTACTAAAGAAATGAACTGTTTTTTTGTGAGATCAAGCAAATCTTTTTTCTTGAATCTTACCTCTTATCTTAAACTTTCTGTCCCTATCAAGAACACTTCTCTTGAAGGACAAAAACTTTCTCCGTTCAAATGTATCAGCCTTATTAGGAAATAACGCATGTTAACCACAAAAAACCTCTCTCTCTGTTTCACAGCATGAATTTTCTTCCTCTATGATTCACCCTTACTCAACATTTCATTACGTTATGAGAATACGAAAACTGCATTGGTTAGGTTATAACCTCGGTTAGGCAAGGTATCTCAAATGCGCCTTACCTCACTGTCCCTTCGCTTGCTTTGACGCAAGGTGGAACACAAGAGGTGGAAAAAGTGGGGGGCATTCGATAGCGCCAAAAACCACAAGCGCCAACGCCGCAAGCGCCAGTCCGTAACCGCCAAATGTCAAAAGTCGCAAACGCCAAAGTTCGTATAGTTTAGGTTAGGTCAAGTTAGGTTAGGTTAAGTTAAGTTAGGTTAGGTTAGGTGAGGTTAGTGTTGCGGTTAGGAACTTTTGCGTTTGCGACTTTTCTCGTTTGGCGGCTACGGATTGGCGCTTGCGGCGTTGGTGCTTTTGGTTCTTGGCGCTTATGACAGCTACCCGAAAAAGTAACCTTTATAGTGCTCTGTGCGTGCTTTATGTGCAATCCTTCCCTCACCCTGAAAATGATTGGTGTGCATGTATGAAATCGAAGCGTTCCGAACTCTTCATTTTTCACGCCATCAAAATACTTAAACACAGAAAGATGAGCAAAAACTCTTATTCACAGGCGGTGCCACCACCAGATTTTCACTCCTCTCCAAAACTCAGTGAATTAATCAAGTCGATGTCCTCGCGCTACTCTCTACTTTTTTTATTTCGAAATTAATTTCAAGTGTCAGCGTTGGTATGGAAATGTTTTAACATGAAAAATTTGTGCCCCTTGACAGTTTTCGCAACAAAAAATCTTAAACCTTTTCAAGTTAGTAAAGCTTTTTTTTTTAAGTATTAAGTTGCAGAAGCTTAAAAAAATGTCGCAAAATAGGATTGTGCGAGTTGAAAAGCGACACGGGAATAACTAGAAAGGTTAAGTTGCGTTTTTTTTTCGATCAAAAATTGTGTAGAAAGACTGTCGATTTGGTTGCTTTTAGCAATTCTACAACCAAAAGAATTTTGTATCCCATACCTGCTATTTCGGATTGCACGCTAAAACGGTGCACAGTAAATGCCTTGGTCAGATCTGGAAAATACGAAAAGGGCGCAAGGATCTCATTTTCCGGTCGATTGTATCACGTTCGTGTCCATTCTATTAAACAGTAAAACGTTTTTGAGAGGTTTCTTAAGGTTTGGGGTTCACTGAAATCGCCTCAACCGACGCTCTCAGACGCTACCTGAAAGTCTTTCCATCGATTAGTGTCTCTCGTTAGACAATGTGGCTCTGTCACGATGTCGCGTTGAGTTTTCTTGGAAGTTTCGCTTGTTGTAGTTTGGCTGAGCTCTCGTGCGCGGGGCCGCCATACAATACCGTGGGCCTTCAATTGAAAGCCCGCTTTCCAAGTACTGCATGCTTCGTTCAGAGAGGCTGGCCACGTAAGTAGGGCACCCCACGTGAAACAAGTACTTGCTTATCTCCTTCGCGCTATTCTCAATAGCCGACGCAGTAACTATGTCATGCCTGCGACGGAGAAGGGGTGTGATATACACTCTTAATTCATGCACACAGAAGAATAGACTAGCATGAGATACTGAGGAATAGATTCACTTCCACTCGTGTCATTCTACCTTGAGTCGCAAAAGCTTCTAACCTAGCTTAATCTCGCTTACTTCATGGCGATAGCCGGCCAGCGTCATTATGTCTCTTTGAAGAGACGCGAAAATAATACCGGTTTGCTCTCCAAGTCTCTTGGGTAGGACGTTGAAACTAGAATGTTTTCAATGTAAAGTCGACCCTCAAAGAAATGACCTCACCAACTCTCCATTGGCTAGTCAAAGATGAAAATTTGGAGCTGACGAGCGTACGATATGTTTTTCAATTCGATACCAAAAGAGGCATGGGGTTACAAAAATGGCGAGTATATTTTCCCTGTAAGTATTTTATTCTTTTTCATTAAATGAAATAAAGCGAACATTGTTTTCTTCACAGATTTTGTTCTTAAAAACAAAACTCGCCTGAAAAATAAGGACTAACGACAGACGAGTTTAATACCTCTCGGTTTGAAAGGCTACATTTTTTTCGGTATTCCACCGTGGTGCGACTCTTCCATCATGATTAGGTTAGGTTAACGTAGGTTAGGTTAAATGCCTTGTGTCTCGCTTCGCTGCGAAATGAGGAACACTTGAAAATGCAACCTTAAAAAACTTACAGTGAAGCTTTGTATTTATCAAAGTCATCAGCGAATAGCACTTCTCTTACTGTAGGATGCGTATCTGAGTAACCGCAACATTTTTCAACCTCCCTTGTTGGAAAAATCGATAGGACAGTGAATAGACACATCTATGCTGAGGACCTTGATTTCAGCATGGGCGAATATAGGGGAATTTATGAGGCGAACCACTTAAATCATGCGACTAGAACTAAGGTTTTACTCACATGCTTAAATGTAATAATCTTTGGAGTCAAGAATCGGCTCCGACTTTCCAGGAAACTAACGGTACCGAGACTAGTAAAATGGGGCACCTTTACTTTGAACTGGAGAACGGTCCGTTGGAAGCTAATCAACGCAAATCCCCTCTTTTTTTTCGTATCCCAAACAGTTGAAGAGGTATGAGATTCAAGCTGGTACTTTCGTTATTTCTCTCTTATTACAGCTTTAATATTCAGCTCATATGCATGGATGAGTTACGCCTATCTTTGGTTTGGGCTGCTGATTTTTTTTAAAAAAAAACCTTAAAGCAAAAAGAAAACGTTATTTTCGGAGAGTTGAAGCGCGTTATGCGTTTTGCCTATCCAAGAGGTGGGTGACCTGCGTCGTGGAGAGGTACCTGCATGATTGCGCATCCATAAGGTAGGTGCCCGCCCGTGCCTGAAGGGGATGTTGGACGTGCCGATGGGTATTACCGCCCTTGGGTCTATCCGATGGCTAGGTTTGTCAACAGGAGATATGGTATTGTTGGATGATGCTCGTGGAATTTCCGTCTCCGGACGTAAATTAGCAAGTACCCAGGGGCCATGTTCTGCTCTGTACCGGTACCTAGAAGTAATCATATTCTAAGTCAAGACCTCTTAGTTTCTTTAGACTTTGTTAGCTACTTTTTAGTGGTGCCCTACAAGCATTTGGTCTGTTTGTTTTTTGTTTTTCTTAGAAAATATTAACTATAACAGGTAACGCTGAACATGTCATTTTGTTGTCAAGATATCGTGGCTTGGAATTTGGTAATACCTCAAAGGAATAAGATATTCCTCCAAGGTAAAACTGTAATTTGAACGGTTCCTGCTCCAGAGGTCTAGTTACGGTCTAGCGTTTTTACCCAATATAAGAAAGACGTTTCTGTTTTGAAGTAAGTTATGAAATATCGGGCATTCATACGGCAATTGTTTGAGGCTGCCTTTCTTTGCACGTGTTTCAACCATATGCACGGCCACAAATTCGGTCTTCTCATGGGACAAACAAACTCCGAATCGACCGAAGACTTCAGTCGAGAGCTACATTCAATGCCCATGAATTTCTAGGAAAACCGATGTAATATAGGTCACGAGTTTTCATCTCAACAGTACAGGATGCCCCCGATGCCCTGACTTGTCATTCATGGAACCCCTTATTGGACCGCGTCGCAGCGCAGATGCCTGCCTAGCCCATTACACAACATGTTGATACCTGTGCTGTTTCGGTCACCTTTTGGATTTATTTCTATTGTAGGGCATAGAGCGAAGTTTTATAGAATCAAAGGTACTTTGATTACGGACGGTATTGCTCAGTGGTGAAGGAGTAGTGACACGAAATGGAGGGTCTGGTTCGATTCTCGCGGTGACTTTTGTCTTCTCGGATCTCTCTTTCATCGGATTTGGTGGAAAGCTTCCTTTCAAATACTAAAATAGAATCGGTCTTCAGCTCTCTCTATGTAAAAAGTTGCCTAAAATTCATCTGAAAGCCTTTCATTATTCAAAGTGATACCGGTAACTTTATCTCAAGTTGAGATTCTCAACTTTTGTAAAACCTCTGGGAGATTAACTTTCTAGTCTCTAGCTCATTATCCTTTTCAACTATTTCATAAAATGCGATTATTCTTTTCAATCGTGAAATAGATAAACGTCTTAACGAAATCTGAGACGTGCTCGAAGTATGACTGATTTATGGATGTTTGCCAAGTGGGTAGGCAACAGGGACTCATCTATGTGTTGTGGGTTCCGTAACTCAAAATCTCTCGGGGCACGTGGTTCACTCGACACAGTCGACATTGCAACGTTTAAAATCGTCACTTAACCTAGCAAAATAGAAGTCGCTACCGCGAACCTATGTGAATTCTTATTACGAAACACCCGCTCTCAAAATTAGACTCTCCTCGATGGTATGTTTTATTAAAAAGCAAACAAACGCGCGATTTTTAAAAGAATATTCTCGCTGAATATCGGATTAGCCTCGTTAATTGGCAGCTGATTCGAAGAAACCGTCGGATTCTTCCATTGTTTTCGAATGAATATCGATTTCTTTCGTTTTGTGTCTGCGACGAGTGTGTCTCTCTTCTCACCGGATGGGAGAGCGCATTGTGCGAAGAGGGCAAAGTTTCCACGTTGACCCCAAGTTAAGCAAGGCTAATATCATTTGTTGTGCTGAGTATCGATTTTTTTGTTTGGGACATCCGATGGTCCCGTTGCGGCCTTTCATTGATAAGGGGCCTTGAAAGGATCACCACTTGCTCAGGCAATCAATCTCGACATCAGATCTTTGTGTTTTGCCTCGCGCCGACTCCACTTTGGGTTGCAGCTCTGCTGAGTCTATCGGAGCGCGAGGAATAGGCGCAAAGCCCCATGTTTCATTTTTCTCCTGCCTTTTTTTATGGAAGGCTGGGCTGATGTGAGTTGATATTTGTCGCGAGAGGAAATGTTTTAGGATCGATAGCACTGCATTAAAAAAAGGAAAAATAGAGAGGATAATGTTGAACCCACTACCGCCCAGATACCGTTCGGGAACAGAAAAGTTTATTTTAGAAGATGTTTTCAGTTCAGTATTGTCACAATTTAAAAAATACACCCCTCTGGAAACCTAAAATTTAATTATTTAGGCATTTCCCAATGCTTAAAATTGCGTATTTTAATGGAAAAAAATCCTTCAATTTCCTCTTAAGTTAAATTTCACTCCAAATATTTTGGGCTGTCATGGGTTAACTCTGTAAGCGGAATCCTCTCATTTTGAAGTAAATTTATGAAAATTGGAAGTCTCTTCCTCCTTTTTACATCCTAGTATGATTATTACATTAAAGGAATCAATCACGTCGGTTCGTCGGTTAGATTAACCTTAGCTAGGTTAAGTCACATGCTTTGCTTTAATACTCACCAGTGGCCAAAGTATTGCTCCCTCTCATATGTTTTAAACCTCCCTTATTCGAAAACGGAAAGATACTCGACAAAAAAAGCATCCTATCAAGTCGACAGAGAAAGAAAATATCTATCGAATCGTTCCCAAGCTCTTTTGTTGTATCTCTCTTCGTTTTCAAGCTATGATGGTTTGAAAAAAAAGGTAGCTGTCATATGCGCCAAAACCACAAGCGCCAACGCCGCAAGCGCCAATCCGCAAGCGCCAAACAAGAAAAGTCGCAAACGCCAAAGGTCTTACCCGCAATACTAACCTTACCTAACCTAACCTAACTTAGCCTAACCTAACTTGACCTAACCTAACCTATACGAACTTTGGAGTTTGCGACTTTTCTCGTTTGGCGGTTACGGACTGGCGCTTGCGGCGTTGGCGCTTGTGGTTTTTGGCGCTATCGAATGCCCCCCTGAAAAAATGGGAGTGACCAAGATCTTTGCCACTGATGGCAACTCGTCTTGTAAGTGTGACATTGCTTACATCTCGTCTGTCGCCGAGCAGTTAGTGGCAACAGGCCTGGTGATCTTTACAATGGCTTTGTACGTACATACTTAGCTCCGCTAGGCTTTATTATTATAGATTGAAACACAAAGGCCTTAAATGCGGCCCTTGAATTGTGTAGTGGACATCAAAACAGTGCGTATCACCACTCAATAATGTTTATTTTTTCGCAACCGAGTTCATCGTAAAACAGTTCTCCTACCCAAACAAACTAGCAAAAAGAAAGTAGAAACATTGATCACTTTGCTGTATCAAGCCCGCTCCTCTCGTCGACCCGAGTGCTTATCGTGCCACAGGGTCTTCGTCGAATATTTGGGTTCGAGGGGAGGGGGGGGAGTTTGTACGCGGGAGGGGAAAGTTGGTACGCGGCCGACCTAAACGCTCGCCTCTCACAATAGTTTAGTATACACAAAATAGTTTGGGTGGGTCCGCCGGTGTCAGTTGTTTTGCGAGTGTCGAAGATTCCAACCGCTAGCAACAATGAATCACGAGCCCTTTCGTTGTGCGAATCGGTACGACAAAGTTCGTTGCTTTCGATAAAGCTGTCCTCTATAAAAGCGTTCAACCCTTGAAATTATTACGATGGTTCAACTGTGGCAGTTCCATACACCATGTATTAAATACATATTAAATCATACCCCCCTTTTTTTGGAGGGAAGGTTAGAGGACCTATACCTCTCCGAATGACTTCTTTTGTTCATGAAAAAACAACGCCTTTGGAAATAAGGTTTTAGGTTAGATTTTACACAATAAGAGGTTTTAGGAGGCTATGGTTTAATGGACTCAAATTTTTCATTGTTAGGTTAAGTAAGGTGAGGTTTCTTTATTCGGGGTAGAGGTTTCTCGTCAGGTTTCTCTGGGTTTTACTGGGTCAAGTTTCACAGGACGACGTTTCATTGGGTCATGGGCTTCATGGGGTAAGATTCCATTGGGTTTACCTTTGTATCTGACAGGAGAATTGACGACGAACGTCAGTTGGGATACCCGGAACAGCGCCATCGAAGGAAAGTAAGATTGAAATATTCTAGCATATCCTTAAAGAAGCCAATATACGTAAGAGTATCAAAGTTGGGAGTCCGCGGGGAAATCTTTGCTCCATCATTGCATCACCCACCTTGGCGCACCCGAGCGCCCCACATCGGCCACCCCCGGCCACCCCACATTGACCGCAGCCGCCCACGTCAAACTCGACGGCTAAGGACCCATGATGGTGGTCGCTCGTTGAGCTTCCATACGGGCGAGAAGGCACCTTTTAAGATAACGCGAAGAGGGCGTGGAGGAAACTCCTGCTCTACTGACCTTTACAGGCTCATTAGTATGCGCGAACAAATCGTGGGTCTTGTGCGGAATGGGGTGGATTATAAGGGGCTTAGAGAGCAGGAGAATCGGTTTCTTTTTAGTATTTTCAGGATGAGATTGAAACGGACGTTTTAAATGCTTTTTAAGTATCGTAATTTACGAAGGAGGAGGAGAAATAGGCTCGTACCTTTTGAAAAATCGATGTAGTGGACGGAAACTTGAACTACGACGATTTGGAGATGGAAATGGAGGTTGACTTGTGAAGAGCGGAGACACGGGAAAAGTCACGCAGAGAAGTTAGGATGGTTTTGGGAGAAGTGTAGACAGTTTGGAGAGGACGAGTATGGGACATTTTCGAGAGGTTGGAGAAACGTATGGGTCGGTTTGGAGAGGAGAAGTTAGGCGGTTTGGCAAGAAGTATGGGAAGGTTTGTAGAGAAGTATGGGGAGGTTTTGAGAGGACAAGTATGGGACGGTTTGGAGAATAGGAGAGGAGGAGAAGCAGGGGAAGGTTTGGAGAGAAGTATGGGAAGGCTTGGAGAGAAGTATGGGAAGGTTTGGAGAGAAGTATGGGCAGAAGGCTTGGAGAGGATGAGAAGTCATGGGGCGGTTGGGAGAGGAGAAGTGGGAAGGTTTTGGAGAGGAGAAGTATGAGATAGTTTGGAGAGAAGGATTATAGGGCGATTTGGAAAGAGGTATAGGAAGAGAAGAAAGAACGACAGGCATCAAGCTAGAAGGGACCTAGATTAAAGTTAGAATATGATTAACCTGACGAAAGTGTAAATTTTTATTGCTTCGACGCACCTATTGCGTCTTCACTTTTACTTATTAGGGACGCGCCCTGAAACATACAAGGTAGTCAAGCGGCGCCTCTAGCAACGCAGTCTCTTTGATACGTTGTGTCAAAGTAGTCATGTTGGAGTAAGCAACAGGAAGCTATTTATAAATGCTTACTCGCAGAATATTTGGATGGGGGCTTTTAAGGAAGCATCACTGAGATGTGCTTTATGGCTTTATTTCTATTTCGGGGATAAAAAGGTACTAAAGGGAAATGCTCAGTGCGACGTAGGCGGCCGAACGCGTCATCTGGAAGACCTATTGGTGTCATTTATGTTTATGTAGTATACCTTCTCCCAAATTACATTACTTCAAGCTTCATGAAATTTAACGCGACCTAGTTAACATTTTTCCCCTCGCGACTTTTGGAGCTGGTACCTGACGACTCTCATTCATAAAGAAATGTAGTTAACAGTTTTTTCTCTTTTTCTTTTATTGTGCTTTTATAGTGATAATTTGTGTATTTGAAAGAAGGTGAAATAAGGTAAAAAAGTGTATTTGCCACTCAAAAAAAAATAATAATAAAATAGGTATACTTTTGAGATTTTGTTCATTATGAGGGACTATTTATTTTTTCCTTTTATGTAGAGATTCACGCTGAGGTAGAGGCATTAGTTCATATAGGATGAAATTATTTAGCACTTATGGACGGGTTATAACCTATGCGGTGTGGAACTTTTTATTTGTCGAGTGGCACTTTCCATTTGTGGAGTGGTACTTTCCGTTTGTCGAGTAGCACTTTCCATTTGCCGAGTGGCACTTTCCACTACTTGCCGAGTGGCACTTTCCATTTGCTGAATGGCAGGTCTCTCTGCTTTACTTGCCGAGTGTCCTGTCCATGCACGCTTGCGGAGTGGCGATGCAGACTTGCCAAGTAGCAACTCACTCTAAGGAACTTGAGCGCTGTCGGGATGACACCCGCTCTTACATCACTCGAAGGAAGTAGGTCAGGGCTTAATTTTCGCTGCGGTAAAAGTGGAAATTGATGGGGAACATGGCGTGTGATTTACGTAACTGTAGAAGCCGACCTTGGCACGGCACCGAAAAGAAGGTTGAATCCGGACTAAAGTAACGTAGGAAGTGCCCATTAGCGGCCCGTAATTGTGATGGGGTGGAGGCGGTCGCCCGAGGCGGAAGACAGACGGGCAACGGACAACGGACTTATTATAAAGGGTCAAGCACAAATATCCAGGAATGGGTGACGACGACCTGAGCTGGGGCAGCTATTGTGCTCCCGTCCGAGTCCCGGGATGCGCCACCAATGCGACGGCAGCGCCCACCGGCGGCGTCACACCCTCTTTCACCCGCACGACGGATAAAATATGGCTCGGTAATTTCCTTGCGCCGAGCCCTAATTTTGAGCAAATGTTATCGGTGAAAATTTTAGGAGACTTAACGACGCAACCCGTGAGACGCGTATACGGCGCGGGAAACGGCCGACTATGGCGACACCTAGCGGCAGCAACCGGAACTGACGGTCCTACGGCATGGAGATAATCAGCAGTTGAGGCTACCGCCGCTAGATGGCGCCGAAGACACTGTTTCGTAGTTTCCCCTCGCTCTATCAGGCGCAGGACGATGTCAGCCGATCGGAAAACTGCCGCCGCTACCGACACCGTCATATAGCGATACTGTACTACTTTATCGCATGTGGGACGCTAACCTCAAGTGTGCTTTTAGTTCGGAGGGGAGGAAAGCAGCAATACTCACTGCAAATGTCACAGGTCGCACTTCCTACCTCTTGAGTTTTATCTTTGGTCTCTACACTCAATGGAGTGACAGAGAGGCGAGACACAGGACCTGGAACTCCTGAAACTTCACCTGATGCCTGTAATGCCCCACTGCTTCTTGCTGCCAAAGAATTGTCCTGGGCCACGCCGTTGTGGGCCCCGATCGTCTGTGTGGTCCTACCATCACCGGCCGCAACGTCTTTGAAGCCTTGCAAGGATTCTTGGACTCCTCGCTTTTCCCCAACACGAAAAATTCCCTTTAGTGGGGAACTATTATTGGTAATAGTGGAAATAATTGGCTGCGACTACATAAAGTGTACCATTTCTAGCATTTCGCGCCAAAAGTTGCCAAAAGTTTCGAATTGATCAATACCACGGCTTCCGAATGAGTGAATCTTTTCACTTGTCGGGCCGGGTTAGTCACTGTAAGGGTTGTTGGTTGCATTTCTCACCTCTTGTCTTCCACCTTTTCCAAGAGGCGGAAAATTCAACCTGTAGAATTGAGTGCGTGGCGCCAAAGGCTGTTAACAAATCAGGACTGATATGACGCCTCTAGAGAGGTCAGGACGACCTCGTCTTCTTAAATCTCGTATTAACGCCTGTTACTGTTATTCCCAATCAATCATTTTTAGAGGTTGGCAATGAATCCTTTCCCGGAATCAACTTTATTCGTTCTGCCGAATCCATCTACCTACATCATTGTACGGAACCATTTAGCAAATTTTGTCAGAATCGAAATTGACAAATTTTTGGCTCTCTTTCTAATGACAAGTACAATAGTCGACAATTATACACAGGTTTAAGGGAAAATAAAATCGTCATTTTCGCTATCCCTTTTTTCCTGGAGGAAGCTTTTCTTTTGAAAAGCACATGCAAAAAAACAAGGGACAATAAGAGAATTGTTTAATATCGATAGTATGCATTAGCATACTTCATGCCACTGTCACGCCGGTGTCAGTGATGCGGCCCAATTTGACGTGGGTCACATCGGGCCGCATCTGGCCACATCGGGCCTTACCGGGCCACATCGGGCCACACCGGGCCACACCGGGCCTCACCGGGCCTCGGTCACGCTGGGCCGATGCCAAAGGCCGGAGACATATTACTTCTCTGGACAGTGTAAAATGGGCGAAAGACTTTGGAGCACTTCTAATGGTGATAGCGCCACGCAGGGGTGTTAGGGGTGGCTCCGAGCGCTTTATTACACATCCATGACGACCTCATCTCCGGTAATTGTTACCTCTGGTAATTGTTACCTGGGGTAATTGGTTAAAGGTGGTGTGTGCATTAGACAAAAGTACCTTTGTTTTTTGTGATCTTTGGCGCTCGCCGGCTAACCACAGTCTCTTTGAAACGTTGATTTTTCCTTCTTCGTGAATTGAAAATCCTGTTTTACCGAGTGAGGTCATGAAAAATTTACTCTAGACAGATTCATGCGCATTCTGCTCAGGAAGGCTCTCGGATATATTTTCAATTTTCAGTGTTCGGAAGGCATTTTCTCGAGGCGAATTTTCGATGTGATTAGACGCATTCAGTTTAACGCGCTCCAGTTTTGGGCGTGAGTGCTCTTTCATTTGGAACGTAATAAAACGTCTCGATAAAGGCGGCCCAATTGGTTGGCTTAACAGCGGCCCAGTAGGAGATTGATACTTGGACACAAACCTTTCATTTATGACGGCCAGCTCTCTCCCATTCGACTAGTTATTAATCGCTATCTTCTCGCAAATATAATGCCCATGAGGGGTCGAATCTATCGTAACATCTATCTCAATGCCGTAGAAAACAATCCCTTGAAATCCATAATGCATATAATTCAGGTTGGTGGTTCAACTCAAGCTGGATTTTCTCTTTCTCTACAATTTAAACGTTCACAACACATTCAATATGTTATAGTGTATCTCTGTTTAACTTTTCATTTCAGTAGGAAGATCAACGACAACCGAAATTAGGTGTTGTTTTCACTCTTTGCCCGCTTGATAGTTTATAAGCCTTATGTCGCTTACTCCTTGTAACCTTGCGAAAAATGGGCCTTTTTAAGTGACCCGTGTGGCTCGCTTCGTTCGGCGAGGATAAAAAGAGCACGAGAGCTAGATAAAACATTAGGTTTTCAGTGGTTGAGGAAAATCTCATTTCCCATTGTTTAAAATCGATTTCGTTGTTTAATTGAAACTTTTGTTTGGGTCTTTAAAATGGTTATTAATGTGTTGTGGGGCCGACAGCCCATTAACACGCTGCAGGGCCGGGCTGGACTCTCCGTCCCACGAGAGTGCGTCCGACGCCGCCTCGCCGCGCCTGGACCACTCGAAACCATCAATTTCGGGGAATGGCCCTCGCGAATCAGCGAAAAGTGAACGTCTCATCAATAACTGCGAGCAGATTTTTCACACTTTTACCGGAAACGGCTGGACGGTTCTGTTTGGTTTGCTGAGGAGACGAAACAAGGTCGTCTCGTTTGGAACGGTGTTTCTAAGTGGGCTCATGTCACAGCAGGCATTTTACACTGGTCGCGTGCCTCCCTCGGATTTGTCTTATGGGGTGCTCCTCCATCTTGTTTGACCCTTTACGGCCCGGACTGGCCCAGGGCAGCCGAACTCGTGGGAGGGAAAAATTTATTACGTTCCTTAAAACGCGCTTTCTTTTTTTCGATTTTTGGACATTGACGATTTTTGGACGAATAACGGACGTTGAACAATGGTTTTGGACGATGAATTACGGTTTTTGAAAGACTGTCAAAACGACGACAGTTCTTGGACGATTAACGCCTTTAGACAATAGACGACAGTTCCGCGAAATACAGAGTGGTTCAAAAGTTCGCCGACAAACGGCAACCACACATGGCGGAGGGTTAGGGGAATCATTCGAGGTAGGGAAACCATGTCCGGAAACGCACCGTTACGCCCCTGTGAGTACTTTTCTTGAACGTATGAACGTACGTTTGGCAATAACGCATAGCTCTGGTCAAAGAGCGCGCAGCGGGATGCGCTCCAGTTTTGCAAGCTTTCACTGGTACGGGGTGTGTCAGTGTAGCTCAATGGTGCCGTAGATGCTGGCCGTTGAAAGCCATGGATTTGTGTGCGTGGGTTCAAGCCCCCGCTACTGTATCAAGTTTCTTTTTTATCTTTCTTTTTCCTTTCTGATAAAAGTTTATTTTATTTCCTCCATTTCACGTTATTGAAAATAGAATTTGATCCTCTTACTCAGAATTACATGGCATGTAAAATGACTGCATACCAGCGTGAGTTTTCACGGACTTTTGAAGTTTTTTTTGAAGTTAAAACTCTTTTCTTTTTTAAAAAAAATAAAAATTACGAAGGTTCCCTTTAAAAATACTTCTTTTTTTTGGGTGGGTCTACTAAACTTTAAAAAACTCTCATACATGGAGAAAATAAAATAAACTTTTACCCGGAAGGAAAAAGAAACAAAAAGTGG
>Ga0058701_10001154_pt1 | contig 18402 bp, 15 predicted proteins | sample AgamicOrMae_FD_97039 | JGI IMG/M metagenome (GOLD analysis project Ga0058701, IMG submission 97039) | Agave microbial communities from Guanajuato, Mexico - Or.Ma.e | ecosystem: Host-associated > Plants > Phyllosphere > Phylloplane/Leaf | place: Guanajuato, Mexico | collected 2012-06-04
CTCCGACCAATAGGCTTCGAGAAACGCCGAATTTTCTTTTTTCGCCAAAACTGACCCCTCAACAATACTCGTCCTACCTCCTTTTTATGAAGAAAGGAGAAGGAAGGTAGAACGAGTAAAAACTACTTCGTTTGTATGTAAAAGAGTGGATAATGAGTCTGACTTGTTGTTTGCAGTGGCGGGAAGGAGTGACCGGGTCGGAAATAGCTTAATAGTCACAGAAGCATGCAATTCCAGTAAGAGAAAATCCATGTTACGCGAGTGTTAAAAACTTACGAGAGAATTTTATTTTGGGAGCGAAACAAGCTGCAGATTCGACTTCTTCTAGCAGCTCGGCGCAGCCTTCAACTTCAACTAAAACTTAGCCTTCTCGTTTTTACGATAACCTCTCCGTAAAATCGCACGGCGTAAATTTTTATGAATGAAAGGCGAACAGAGCACGTCTCGCGCAGTTACACTTCCCAAACACACCGTGCAGGTTCTCCTCCCGTTCCTTTCTCCGAATTTCTCTCGCCTCGCATCTGGACAACCACTCTTCCAAAAACTTTCTCTAGAACGCACTTTCACCCAATTTTTTTTGACAGTAACTCTCCAATTTTTTTTTGATGGAATGAGGTTATATAGGGAGAATTGGGGTTGTAATAACTCAAAAGATTCAATAGACAGAAGTTCAGTTAGATAAAATTACAAGTGGTTATGTTATGGGATAGATGAGGTAAGAAGATGGATTAAAATTAATGTATGGGTGGGTACCAACTCTATGAGGAGGCTGCTGAAATATTGCCAACTGAAAATGTAGCGACTTCCGGAAGCGGATTCCCGCCGAGAAGGAGAGACAGGCTTCCACGAGAGTAGGACAAGCTCCGACGAAAACGTAGAGGTTTTCAGCGTAATGACTCCTTGAGAGGCGATCTCCACCTGATGTTGGCAATTGGACATGACGCCGAAAAAGGCACACGCCAGGCTGTTCCACGAAACGCTTCATGAGGCGGAAAGGAGAGATTGAGGAAGTAGAAACGGAACAAGAGCAAGGAGTTGCAGGAAATAGGAGTGGGGGAAGGAAAATGACAGGGAAATATATAAAGGGAGAGGGTCAGGATCATAGAGGAAGCAGATGAAGGAAGAAGAAAGAAAAGGCGAAGGAAGGAGTGGTGACAGAGGATGTGTGGAAATGAGAGAAGGGCAGAAGAGTGCTCGACAAAAGTGAAAGTGAGGGAAGAGGGAGTACAAAAGATACAAGTGGGGGGATGCAAGAGTGGAGGGATGCAAGAGTGGGGGATGCAAGTATGGGGGATGCAAGAGTGCGGGGATGCAAGAGTGAGAGATGCAATAATGGAGGGATGCAAGAGTGGTGGGATGCAAGAATGGGGGGATGCAAGAGTGGGGGAAAGTTAAGAGTGGGGGGAAGTCAAGAGTGGGGGATACAAGAGTGGTGGAAGGGTGATAGTGGAAGAAAATGAAAGTGGGGAGAGAGCGGAGATTAGAAGGAATGCAGCAGGAATGCAGGAGGGAGTGATGAAAAGGCAAAAGAAGACAATGGGTCTGAAGTAAGGAGGAAAATATTGAATAACAAGAAGGACGGAATGAGGCAGGAACGAGCGGGAAAAGATCGAGCACGGAAGGGACAAGAGTTGAAAAGACACGCGGTAAAAAAGGAAGTGGCCGAGGTCGTGTCCTGTTGGGTAAGGAGAAAACAGGCCTCGCTAGAGCAGGCCTCGCTAGAGCAGGCCTCGCTAGGGTCTGCGAAGGCTGAGGTCTAACGCTGTGTACTATAAATCACTCACTTGACGTCAAGCTGGCAGCACATCTCCTGAGGAGCGAATTCCCCCTCCCCCTTCTGTCCTCTACATGACCACGTCCCCTGCTTTCCGAACAGCAGCCCTTACACAGACGCAGAAAAGCGAGGGTATACAACTTTCTCCTCAATCATAGCAGCAGGAGGCCAGGACAATATTGATATTCTGATTGGCCCTAATGCAGCAGAGAAAATATGGCGAATGTGATTATACGTGGACTGATTCGTGTCATCATCTGCTACCTTCATTAAATCACAGTAAAAAAAATGTTTGATAAAAAGAAAATCTCAAAAAATGCCTATAACTACAAAAATAAAAAAGATCGATAAAAAATTAACCTTAACTATTTTCTTTCAAGGAACACCTTTGTTTCCACAATTTGTAAAAAACTAAAATCAAATTAGAATTAGTAAAGTGCAAAAACAAGGGAGGGGGCTAGAAGTCTCTTTAAATGAGGTTAAAATTAATTTGGACTATAAAAATATCTTACAAAACAACTACTCTTTCGCAAACAGTGTTCTGATGGGCCGGAAGTTTTGATTTCCTTTTGAATCAACGATCAGGGAAGACTGTCCTGAGCAGAATTTCTGATAAACGGCGGTAATTACACGATAGATGCAATTACTAAATATTTTAAAAGTTCTCTATATATCAAATTAAAAAAAATAAAATTATTACATTTTGAAAATCAGGTTTCCCAGTCTACAGACCTAAACAGCAGCAGACAGCATGCAGATATTATTTTGAGGTTAATTAACTTGGGTGGACAGCAAGATGGAATACCGCAACGAGTAGCTACATACTACGTTTAATTAGCGGATTTAACAAAGAGTATTTATATTCCCGGGTACTCAGTTCTCATTGTTTGCTCCCACACATTTTTACTGTTCTACCCAGAGATGTAAAAATACCGCCGGACGCAAAGGCTGGGGCGACTGTAAAGGCAACACCCTGTACACGGGCGTCTTGATATTGCCTAACACCACTACGTTGATGTAGATAGGGAAAGGATTTATGCTATGTTGCTACGTATCGTAACTCCAATAATGTTACACCTTTAAAACTTCCAGTCCAAAAAGTATTGTTTAGGACCGATCTATTGAATTATTCGATAGTTAATTATTAATTTTCAAGTGATTATTTAACTCGGAAAGTAATGATGTAAAAAAAATACCTCAGGGGCAACCATTTTCTAGATTGCGTCAGATTGAAGAGCAACAGTTTAAAGGAAGCTTGCGGACATTGTTGAATCGGTGTTCACCTACCGGATGAAAAGAGGGTTTTCGCAAAAAAGAGTTTGCGACATCGAAGCCATCTCGTCTGAAAGTAGCGAATTTGCGAATAGATTCTGCCGGAAGGTTCCCTCGTAAGTATTCACAGACGTCAGTCAAAGAGTTGGGCGACTGGCGGGCGGCAGGCGGGCGGCAGGCGGGCGGAAGGCGGGCGAATGGCTGCAGCGGAAGTCGCATTGATGGGATAAAGAGAGTCGCGTTTCGAAGCAAGGGAAAGGGTTGCAACATCAATTACAGTGCGCTGCAAATCTACTATAAGCCCAAAAGTCTGACAATCACCACTTTTCAGCGAAATTCACGGAACAACTAAAAGAAAATGCCTGCAAAATTCATCAAGAAGTTTGGATAGATATTGTGTGGATCATTTTGTAATCCGAACACTGCTGTGACACTGCCCTGCTCCACTTAAACATTCGTCAAGAGTTTAGAACTCTAGATTTCAGATGCAGTTCTTCTTAAAGATATAATTAGCGCCGAGAAAATGCTTCAAAAGGCGATATCTAGAAAGGTGATTGCTATCAGTACGAACGGTAGTTCGTACTGTCGCTTTCCCCCGACCACCGACTGTCGAAGTACCGTGAGTATATTTACAGGAAAAATCAGAGACGCCGCCGATAAACATATTCTCGAAATAAAATTATTCTTCGATAGCACTTGGAAAGTCCTAAAATGAAATATTCAAAGTAAGCATTTACTAAAAAAATTACGTAAAAAAAAATATGGCCAAGCGCTTTTAGCAAGACGCTCCTAAGGCATTTATTTCACAAATCAATAAAACAATTCGTTTTACATTAACATGTGCACATAAAACAAGACTTCAGGTTGATCGGTTGCTATTGCATAATTTCGAGGTAATAGATGGTGAGGTCCGTCTCTGAGCTGGACATGAGCTCGCAATAACTCAGTGATAAGGTCAAACCAAATTTAGGTAGTTGAACAAACGTTCGAAATTGATGTTGGAATTAAAGAACGTTACGTGCGTGGAAACGATTGTTTGAGTCGAGAAAGTTTCTTCCTCGAATGAAGAAGATAAAAGAGTATTAAAAGGTCGAGTTGGGTACCTTCCAAAAGTTGCTCTATTGAATCAAGAAGCAAACGCTTCTAGCGTACCACCCGTACCTGTTACTTGATTGCGAGTGCGGCCAAGACAAAGAAAACTTCGACTCGGACAAATCGCTTTAGAGGACAGGTACGCGTACGGTTGAGACTTTTCTTCGAAAAAAAAAATTAGTCCTCGCGACATCTCACCTTCTTGCACAGTCAATATCAAAGGTCAATTTTTTCCTGCGGTAATACCTAGAAGGTACTTCACCTGACCTAAATTAACAAAATGACCCTAATCTAAGGTTAACGTAACCAACCGTGCCCGGCTTAATTTTCGTTACTAATTCTCATAAATCAATAAAAGATTAAATGAGGGTGGAAGAAGGAGTTTGAAAAAGCAATATTTTAAAAAGCAGGGTGTACAGTTTTTTTAAATGAAAAAATATGTGTTTTTAAGCATGATCAAAAAGCTATTAAAAAGGTTTCGGAGCAGAAAAATAGACAGCTTGTTGCCTGGAATCGATTTCAAAGGTGACGCTCTTTACTCATCGCGTCTCATCTTTCGTGAGCTTTGCGGGTTACATCATGCTAGGCAAAAGAAGAGTGATAGTGCAGAACATCGAACCTACGTGGTTGAAGATCATTGATCTCAGGTTGCAAAATGTTGATTCTCAAACTACCAAATTTATAAAAAATGAGCATTAGAGATTTTTAAATTAACACATCACAAAACTTCGAGCCAAACGGATATATTTTCAAGGATTCCATACGTCGTAATTTAGGTTCCATACAACGAATAGGTTATCTGATTTTTGAAGCCCGATGAATCGTTTCACGAGATTTAAAGTAGATGGTTTGCTTTAAAATATTACATAATTAATATCAGACATTTTCGTGTTAAAAACCTATAAGGGACCTCGGACGAGCATAACCTAGGTTACGAAGCTCGATCCAGAGATGAAAACTTCATACGCGGCTATTTAGTCAATCTATTATTCAAAACCAAATTTTGTGAGACGATGTTAAATTCATGGAGGCAACGCCATTCAGAGCTTGCATGGGCTTCATCTTAGCTCGACTAATTACCTCGGGGCAAGATGAACGCGCAAGTGTACGGTTATAAACGGGAGACCTTTTTTTTCTCTTCTCCGCAGAGCAAATAAACGTTCCGAATGTTTCAATGCCACCTAGGCGTCACCCCCCCCCCGCACCACACGCCTGCCACATCTGTGGGTTCTTTTAAAAGGCGAACATGTTAGTGGTTGCAATCAGGGGGTTGTCAATATTGAACCTGCCATTAATGTGCAGCGTGTTGACTCACGAAGTTCAGTGTGAGAAAGGAAGGGTTCGTCGGTGAGGGAGCTCGCGTCACTGCTCTCCGGGATTTCGGATAATTCCCTATAAAAAGTTCACAAGCCCGCTGAAAAGTACACAAAAACTCGATAGATCCGGGTATGCCTATATCTTTTCGACGAATTGAAAATTAGCAACCACATACTAGTATGCGAATAAAAATTGCATTGGCTAGTTGCAACTTATGCTGTTGTATGTTTCGTATTATTTCCTAGAATACACCTATCATTAGCACAATTAACCCGAAAAGGATCAGTGGACAGCTTTCAATCTAAATTTGAATCAGCGAGAGTGTTCTGTTGATGTGGCAACTAATAGTTCTATATCGGAACCTAACGTACTAGTAGATACAAGTTATAAAGAAGCCTTAGGGTACACAAAAAAGGCATTGCTCTAAGAAAAAAATATCAGTGGCAGCCAAAGCGTTAATACACGTAGCAAGTGCTATTAATTTTAGCAGACGTCGCAAACTTTTTAGCTGCAATTGCTGACATTAGCTGCAGCTACTAATAAGTTTGCAAGGACTACAAATTGAGCAATTTTGTCTGTTTAGCAGCCATTGATAACATTTTAGCAGCTACATCTAACCTTTGCAAAGACTACTAAAGCGTTATTGCTAAAATTATTTGTACCTGCTATATTGATTTCGTTCGATGCCACTTCTATTTGTTCCCACTGAATTATTTAATTTGTATATCAAAACCTTTTTTTTAAAAAAAGGGAAAAAGAAAATAATTTCTTACTGTGTTAGTTTAAAAATAGCCGAATGAAAGCCGCTGCTGGGAGATTGTTCCGTGAACACTAAGAGAGCGCTCAATGGCTAGGCTTGCTATCTTTCGCCTTCCGTGATTCGAAATCCCATCATCGGGTCGGCCGGCGTCTCTTCCTGTATCCTTTCTCGCCGCAAGAAATCTTTTCTTGCGGCAAGAACGGCGGTTTTAGCACTGCTGCCCACCGTATCAGATGTTCCCCCAAAAGAGTCCGCTGCTACCGACCCCAGCATCTTTTATACGTGGACCCCCCCCCCCCCAACGAGGCAGGTGTTTCGCTGATTCGCTAAAAAATCAATGCAAGGGACAATTGATGAATATTCAGCAAACAAACTTTACACGTGTTCGCATTGGTAATGAAAGAGACCTGTGCTCGGACACCAAGACATCCTTTGCGGTGTTGCCAACACGATAATTGTTGACAGGTTGCTTTGTACTCGTGTCGGATTCGTCATTCATTTGTTTCCTTAGAATTCGTTTTTTTTTAAAAAAAACCCTGGTGCATTTTTAACAACCGTGTTTTTGTTGTTTTTTCGAATAAAAGCTAGTTTTTTTTAAGAAAGTGCCTTAATTTACTGAAACGACATATACTGCGATAATAATAAAATAAATCGTTAGGTTTTGTTAAATAAGGTAAGGTTAGGTTAGATTTTTTTTGGTATATGTGGTTTTGCGTACATGACGTTAATCAAAAAACATCCAGTATACGTCTCTTCCGTATGGATGTGTCATGGTGATTAGTTTCATCTACAGTAATTCCTAAAAATATGTAAAACCGCTTACCAATTAAAGGATGTTTGGTAAAATACAAACAAATTGTTTGGCATATTTTCTCTTTTTTTTGCACAAGTTTAATGTGTGCTTGGGGCCTGTATTTTTTAAATGGCTTTGGTTCAAACATGCAAATTAAACAAATACACTCGTCCAAATAAATACTTGAAGGAAATCGCGGCAGAGGCATTGGGATGAAATGAAATTACCGTCAACTCTTATGTACGTTGAGATTCATTAAGAAACGGATTTATCTATTAAAGAAAAAATTCCGAGCTCAAATCTTACGATGAGCTATTTAAATTTTGATATACGCAAATAAGATGCAAACAGCCCGGTGGTTTCTACCTCACAGTCTTACGAAATTCGCAATCAACTAGGTGATATGATTAATGCCCCATTTGTCGGAAGCAAAGTAAGTGTGTAAACCACAGGTGTTTGAATCTGAGCTCTGGCTTGAGCGACAGCGTGTGGGCAGGCGTCATGGAACCATGGCACCACGCGCGGCAAAGGGACACACACACTGTTATTGTAATTCATAGGCAAACACCTGATACCTCCCTCCCCCGCACACACAAACCTAAGTGCACCTTCCACTAGATTAATTAACACCATACATTATTCACTCAGGCCTCATGGAGACGTAATTACATCAACACAATGGATTCCTTTTTTCGCATTTCCACGTAAAAACGAGGTATAGCCGAAATGTACCCTTTGTAGAGTGCTCTAAAAATAATTTCATCCGCTTTTTTAATATTCTCACTTTTACGCAGCTTTTGAGCAGTTCCTTCAATTAAAAAATACCTTTTTTTCCACATGAAAATTAGACCTATTTTTAAAATATTTACATTCACATTGTTTTGAGCCTTTGACATAAAAATACCTTGCTTTGCAGTTCAATTTATGGGAATTCAAAGCTGATTTTTTTATGAGCTTATAAACTGAATATAATGAATGATGAGTAAATAAGAGGCAATAATCACTTTCTAAAAAAGCGTAATTCCAGTGATGTAGAAAAGTATGTGAATATTGCATCAAACTTTCCTAAAATGTGCACCAAAGAATCACTAAAATAAAATTATTTTTTGTTGTCCTTGTTGTTTTAGCAGGTTGTTTATTTTTCATTTAAGACGAAACACCAGACTCATCCCTAAGAGTAATGACCTCTCAATAATACGAGATATGATGAAAAAATATTCCGTGTAATATAAAAAGAACCCCAATGAAACGCCGGGCGGGGTGAACGTTCAGTAAAGGTTTCCGAAACCTTGAGAATATTCCCAATTCACATTCACATAATGTGTCGCTGAATTCCTGTTCGTTCACGAAACCATGTTCTGTCTTTTTGGTAGTGACAAATTGATCCATTTCGAAGGGAAAACTGTAATCGGAGTTTGCGACTGTTTTCAAAATGTCCTCCTTCCAATAACATTTCGGTGAGACCCTATTAAACTTCTTCAATCACGAATATTGAAACAGATGCTGGTAATTGCTTGGCTGCTGATGGGCGAATACCGTTAGTTTTGCTAAACTCCTTTGAGAATCTTGACCAGGGCTATTTCTCGATGCTATCAGCAATAAGATGCAGGCGATTATTTCCCAATCAGAGATGATCAATCAATATCAAATTACGGCTAGTACGCATAGCACAGACAAACACAATACCTGTTTTGAGCAGATCACACCTGTTTTGGGTAAAAAAAACTAGGTATAAAACTTAGATATCAAAACAAGATACCTGATATGATTAGGTTTAAAACGTAATTTCGCTAGTGTTCAAGAGACTAAGCAAATATCATACCAGGGGAAGTGCTCGTCATGCCTTTTTGTTTGACAAGGATATTAATAGGTTAATCTGGAAAATCAAGCTAAGTTGTGTAACATTATTTTAACATCTGAACGAATGTGCATGCTTAGGACAGATTTAAGATGTACTAATTAATTGATTTGCAGATTTGTTAATGCGATGAAAAGTTTATAAACACCTTTCTATGAGAGGGCAATGCGATGAAAAATTTAAAAACACCTTTCTATGAGAGGGCATCACTTAGGTTGGTACCATCTCACTCGGTATTATAGACGCACCACTGACCTACAGACGACCTATCACCTACCTCCGTCTGACAAGTGCAAACCTAGCTACCAACCTGACAAATAGCTGACGAATAGATATTCACAACAAATTTTGACCTTGATAGTACAACATCCATCCGTCCTGTGATAGTACAACACACATCAGTTAAAATTTCGACATCATTACAAAATCTGGTACTACTTGTTAACAATTGCTTGAACAAATCTGAAGATGAAATTTTTTCTTAAAATAGGATGTTTATGGAGAAAAAAAAGCATAAAATTGCTTTTATGTCAATGAGACATTTCATTTTTATATGCTTTTTCTTAGACTCACCGGCGGGTTATGTATGTATGTATGTATGTTGTCCGGGTGGGCTTTCTATTTTTTTTTACGATTCTTTTTAAGGGTGAATTTAAAAAAAATAAAAACAGGAGACACTTTTACCTTTGGCAAATTTCACTAAAATGAAAGCTCTCGAACAGAGGGTAGAATACATTTTAAAAGCACATATAATTGAATTGTATGTGAACCCTTTTGTGCAGCTGTTTTTGGGAGGCAACTAGCTATTTCAGCCGGATTAATTTTTAGAGGTACTTTCCTCGGCGTTGTAATCTCACAGTTAACGCCCCGCAGTAAATCGCGGCCGAGTGGTATAAAACACACCCTTCTTTCATGGTACTTTTTATTATGTGGCGTACATATGTACATTCTTCTACACTTACTCCATCCGCCAAGTATACAGATAGTATCTGTCTTTGACGTTAAACTGTTTTACGATGTGTGGCTCGGCCTACTCAAGTTCTTATTCCGGGGGAAAATCGGAATGCTCTTAAAAAAATCGATTCTTTTTTTGCTTTGACCTTGAATCCCATTTCGGTCCACATTCCAAATATTTCACTCACAACAATAAACTGTAAATATTAAAGTGACACAGAAAATGACGCATTTATCGATCTTTTGTTAAGTATTTTTCTACATGGAAGTCATGTAATTAACTCCTTTAGGATGCCCGAAACTTCGTTAAAGCTTCTAAACCTGGTGTTTGGTAAATATTTAGGCATATATCAATAGAATTGACCGACCCACATTGCGACTTGTGTGCTGTAATTTTTCACACCTCAGTTAAGAAATCGTTTCTGTAAAAAGAGACTAGTTCGTTCTATCAAAAATTAAAACAAAAAAATAGATATGTGCTAATATTGTCATTCCATGATCAAAAACGTTTATTTTTGAAAAAAGACTGCGCAAAGTATGAGATTATTCGCAAGGATTAGGTACGTTTTCGTTCATCGTTCTTCGAAACAAGATACATTTTTTTTTCAAAAAATCATTTTTCTTTAAATAACTAAACAATAAAATTTTGATCTTATTCGATTTAAAAAAAATCGGATTAAATGAGTAAAAAGTCTCACTTTCAGCGGGATAAAATGAACCGGACTGCATTTCGTTTCAGTCCAGGAGGGATCGACTTTTCGAAAAGCGCGCGCGCGAACTCGAAATGACAGTCGCACGTAGCGACATCTGGCGGATGTATCCATACATCAGCACACTTGTATTTCCGGTCCGCCTCTCATATGCAATGGGATCATCAGTCAAATGGGCACGGTAAGCCAGCTTTTAGGTCATGCACGCGTATAACCTTCCTCCGGCAGATTTTTTAACGGAAGAACTTGGGCTAGCAGCTTCTTAGAGCCGAAATACACTATTAAATTTTAACGTCGCCCTAAAGTTCCACTTTAAAGATGAGAGAAAGTGCCAAACACTTTAAATCCACTGTCAAGGCAGCTTCACCGGGCAATTTCCCTTATAACATTTTAACGGGCACGGGCCTTGGGCTGGTCGTGTACGTCTTCACACCCACCTACCGTGGTACAGCGCCAAAATAGTGTTTTGCAAATGCTATTGTTTTTATTTCACGAAAAATTTAAAAATATTCTGATCTGAAGTTGTATCTTGTACCAACGAATTTTTTTTTCAATTTTAAAAAGGGTCGACTTTTTCACTTTTCTGGGTCAAAAAAAGGGTTCTTTTGGGCTTAAGTCTGATTATCACAATGCACTTCATAGAAAAAGGCTCGGTGACAATAAGGTATCGTTTTCAACCTTTTTTACTATCCTAAAGAATTATCCTTGATCCACTGCTCATAATTTTCGAACGACGAAAAATATCTCCGTGTTTATTTTAAAAAATAACGCGATCTCATTTTTTGTTAAAACTAAAATCTGTCCATCTCCCGGACTCTACGTCTAAAATTTACACAGGAAATAATTCCCTGGAAAATAATAAAAAAATAAAATTTTGACCATTTTCCATGCTCAAACTTGCCAGTTTGGTTCATCTTGGTAGCCTAAGAAAATAGGCGTCGACCTTCCGAAGTCATTGCGGGCATTTTTTAATCACGTAAGTTAGAAGACGCAAAAAGCAGAACGTTCCTTTTTTCCCAATTCAAAAATATTTTTTTGCGGATGAAATACAAAATTATGTAGAATAGCAGAGCTTGTGCCGATGAACCCTTTCAATCATTACCATCACAGGCTCCTTTTTCTAGAACAGGGCCGGCGAAGTCCCGCCGGGGTGACCTTGGCGAGCTCAAGCTAACCGCTCAACTGCCTTTAGTTCCAACTGAGTTCCGCTGAATGCACAGCCTTGCTTTGGCGGCCCGCCAGTTCCACGTTTTACCTTCACTTCATGGAAATTCTTCTGCCTTTACTCAGGACACATTCATCGTGGCTTCCATGTGATAAACTGGTTTAACCCTTTTCACCAAAAGTCGCCTTCAAAAATTAAACGTAGCCATCTGCCTATAAAATATAGCGAGGACACGGTTAAACATTTCTATATTTATCTCACTAAAATTAAACGTCTTCATCCGATTAGTGCTGGAGGTTTCAATCTAAAAGGACAGCATTTTTTTGGCCGCTATTTCGTCTTGATACATGTTTCATTCTGGCTTCAGAAGAAGCTCAGTTTTTTTTTTCTTTTGGGTAGAGCACACAAATTAAATGGATACTTTCGTCATGAATATTTTCGGTAAGTCGAGAAATGTATTGGAAATGATTGACAGAGCAAGTTATGTCAATTGTTAATGGTCCGCATTGCCTTTCACAGTTTTCTATCAATCCTTTTTTTTTTAAGATTGAAAAGAAAAATGCCTCAGCTTTAATTTATATCTTAAAACTTCTCAACATTCGCTTGCTTGAAAAATTGCGAAGTCAAAACGGTGTGCTAAGGTTCACTCTGAATTAACGGGAAAAGCAAAAATTTCAAGGAAAAAAAAAAGATTTCAATAATAGGATTTTAGAAATACTTCATACACTTTCTCGGGAACTCAAAAAGGTTGTGAATCGGTTGAAGCAAATTCTATACTTCATATAAGTGTAGCCGAGATTCGAACCATCGTCCACTGAGCTGTAAACCAACGCAAAACCCACTGAGCTACCATGACAAAACTTAAAAGCGCAAAATTGCATTCCAGGGAAACAATACGATTCGTTTCTTTCCCTATAAACTCTAACTTCACGTAAAAAACCCAACTTTCTCGCCAGTTCACGATTTTTGAGCGACCACGATTGAATAATCTGTGAGGTAATTACCGTCACCGGCGGAGTCAGCCCCGTAAATTTGCCAACTGGATCAGAGAGGCCTGCATGTGCGGCCAGGCAGCTGAGAGGGGCGTTGCCACTGACTCCGGCATCAGCACCACCGCGGGAACAAGCTAACAAAACGACTACAGCCTTTTTACGCACGTAATAATAATGACTTGGCCATTAACTGCACAAATACCAGCGCGTAAACAAGATAACCCCACTCCATTCTAATGCACTAATAGGGAAGTCAAGTAGCTATCAAATGCAGACCGGATTGGCGGGCTTTTCAAACGACACTGGAGGGTGGACTTATCAAAATTCAAAGCTCTTTTCTTTCGCCAAAAGGTCCTCTTCAAAATCAGTTCCCATAACACAAAGAAAATAAATAATATTCTTTTATTTGCTTTTAATGCAAGGAGGATAATTTTAAATGAGATTCGAGCAGCGATCTATAATGACCTTATTACCGAAAGATTTGGTTTACCAAGCTTTGTATTTTAAATTCACCGAAATTTTCGGACTTTAAGTAACATTGTTGCCTTTCGGCCATATCTATCTAAATACAAGTACCCATAAGTTTTTGTACTTAATTGTGCGATAGAGGTGGTCCCGCATGGCGTTCACCAATGAAGATGATTAGGCGTTCTAAGTCACAGGATAAATTATATAACTAATTGTTAACACTGATCATACAATGAGGAAAGTTTCAATTTAGTCACGAGAGTTGTGTTTATCTTTGGTTGGTAACGTTTCGCTCTGGGATTTTAACTCTTCCGCACGTTTTGCTACATTCAAACTACAAAAAGTGTGATGTTTCTATATTTTTAAGCCTCGCAACACAGTCCATGAAAAGGTTAGCGCAACGTAAATGAAGGGTTGCCAATTCACCGGAAGAGGCTCGTAACAGCAAAGCAAACATCCAAGGCATGTTTAAATAGCTCCTTAATGAGGGGTCCTTGTAAAGTAGGCACACATTCGCTTGCTAAGGATCGTCATTTTTCAAAAATACCCGCCAAGTACGCGCGTCTCAAAGGCTGCGGCCCTCTTCCTGCCAAAATGGCGCCCTTCCCAAAAGAGAGCACTACGACTTGCCCTCGTCACTTCCGAACACCAACCGGATATGCTAAAATTACTGCCTTTCATCTCCTCTTTACAGGCAACGAGTGTGACAAGATAAATGTACCTTGAAAATAAACTGCCGCTCCTTCTGGCCTAAATTCTTTTGTCACTAGTTAATAAATTCTGACACTATTCAGCTAAGTATTCAGTGGCGGAGGGATCGGCGAATAAAATAAGTTTTGCTAAACATGGAACAAAAGGTTTGTACTTTTGAACCGAGAGTCGTTACGCTAAGGTTAAGCACGGTCAACAAAAAGGCATGAAAGAACAGGGGGCCTGTTTAAGCTGAAGGATCTTTTGTATACGTCAAGAGCGCCACAATTTTCAAAGGACGCGTTGTCCTGGTTGGTAATGTATTCAGCCACATTGCCAGGAAAGGCCTCCAATCTGCCTCTCTTTGTCAATACAACAGGCTAAAAAATTTCGCGACGAAAATCAAGAAGTGCGCGGACCATTGATTTTTTTTTCAACGAAACACCCGTAAAATTTTGCACACTAGGGGCCAATTAACCCTCAAAAAAGGCTTCTAACGATACCACATCTCATCTAATCTGGTGAGGTCATTCAAAATCAACTTATTCACTGTTTCCAAACCAAACTTAGCCCAACCAAATCTAAACTCATACAATCTAACTGAATTCGTCCTTCTAAAATCCGATAAATGTAACAATACAAAACATAATAACTTTATCGTATGTAACACTACCAGACTGAATCTAACCTTTGTTTAACCCATAGCGCTTCATAACGTGACATAACAGCTACCTAAACTGGCTTAAAGACCCGAACTTTGTAAGACCCAAAGTATGCTCTGAGCAGGAGCTAACATAGCTCTAACCTAGTTCGACCCAGTCACTTAAAATCGAGTCGCCGTATCTATGTTAACCCATAAGAGCCCAAAGTTTTTGGAGTGAAATTTAGCTTAAGAGAAATTCGAAGGATTTTTTCCATCAAATTACGCAATTTTAAGCTTTGGATAATGCCTAAACTATTAAATTTCAGGTTTCCAGGGGGATGATATTTTTTAAATTTTGACAATACTGAACTAAAAAGATCCTCTAAAATATTCATTTCGGTTGCCGAACGGCATCGCTGGGCGGTAGTGGGTTAACTTACCTGACCAGATTACATTTCAATGGGTCATAAGATCATCTTTCCCGCACCATCCAACCTCGCCTTTTTTTGACTCACCACATCAAACGATACATTATGAACCTCGAACGTTAATGCGTGTATACAAGATGTCTTAAAACAGATCTGTCAGTAGACAATCGCGCAATTATAACGGTTCAACATCCGAATAAAAACTCGTCAAGTAGAGCCTAGTTAGGAGAACAGACTACGCATTCACCCGGGAATGGATTTCAAAACAAGAGTAATCCATCAAAATGTATCTCAAAATAGAAATTCGTCTGAAATAGAATTCCTGGAAAAAAGGAGCCGTTCTCAGGAAACCTTACGTCACATTATTTTGGCGAGACCGATTCGGTTGGGTCCTTGTTTGCAGGGTCCTTCTTCGGGAAAATTGCTAAGGACAGCAGATTTTTGGAGAATAGAGTCCCTTTCATTTAGCCAAGGGACGCGGAAACTAGTTGGCGAAGTCCCCGTTAGAGGGCGCACGAAGCTGACACCTAAAAAAGTCATCGCAGCTCTTCCGAATGCCTTTCGTGGCTCCAGGTCCTTTCAGGGGCACAGTGGCGCACTGATGTAGGAAACATCGATGAACACCACTATGTTGCCAGCACCGCTTTCCCGAAAACCCACACAGGCGGCGCCAAATTCAAAAGATTACTCTTCCAAAGGCTGTTAAGCTCTGCAAAATCGAGTTTTCGCACAGTTTTTTCGCAATAACAGCAGTTTTTTTTGGCATCCTTAGCCTATAAAGTCCATTCCTTTAGGATAAAGTCAATTCTTTACATTAGGCTCCTTTTCTATTTGGTATTTTTTTTTAATTTTTAAACGCAAATAAAAACTTTTAAAATTAATTTTAGATTCTTTTTCCGCTAAAAAAATAAAAAAATAGAAGAAATTTCTTATGATAAAAAATAAATTATAGTACACCGTTTAGAACGAAAAAGTTTTCGAAGAACTTCAGTTCAGCAATAGGATTTTGCTTTTTTTTACACAAAACGCATCTTGGCATAAGAACATAAAAAATAAAACATATTAAACTGCATTAAAAATACACTGCGTAAAATCCGGATCACACGACCAGTAAAACCTGTCCCACTGAATCCGTTTACTCAAACGTAAAATGCTCGCAGATACAAACCATAAGATTAGAATGTTTGGACTCTTTGAATAATGTCCTTATAAAAGAAATACAGATAAAAAAACTGGGGACTGATACTCTAAAAGTGGCTTAAAATCAGCAAACAAGCTAATTAAAATAGGGAAGCTAGTCTGAGCACCTCTCGACAAAACCTGCAAAGAGGCACTTGGAATTGAGTTGCAACCAGTTTACTAATTGAGTACTCATCCTGGAGTGACCTAAACTGGGTTCCGGCAAGTACTCACGGAAACGCCCAACATGCCGCTTTCTATAGCCTGCAATCACTCATGAATTACAAACTAAATGCCTTACCAACATTGTCGAGTATCACAGTAACATCACAACCGTTCCTCTGCGGCCCAAAAGAAAAAAAAAGCAATACACCGCGTGCGAATGCGAGCTATTGACAGAAATGTATCGGTTGAAGGTAACTTTATACTTGCTATGGCTACAAAAAAGATACGTTTGAAACAGTCCCACAGCTCCTGGTTTTCCTTCTCTCCGCAAACCAGTTGTTCATCGTGAAGTTCCGTCATCGAGGTCTTCCACCATGTTTACTTCAAATTCCTTTTCGCTTTCGTTGGTGGTCAGTCTAACCTAAGGTCCCTTACGATTCGGTACTGCAAGATTGATCAGCTTGCAACAACCCAGAAGGCAACCTCAGACCTGAGTCGCACCATGGAACGGCAATGATCTGTCTTTGGACTAATTAGGCGCGAAAGTTCTCAAGTTTTACTCTATTGTTATTTCATCCATTTGATCCTCATTTTCATACCATTTCGAATCGTGGCGACGCTAAGTTAAAATTCTTTTGAAGGCTGTAGAGTCTACTCTTGTATTCACTTCCCTCTTGTTTCAGTTCTCAGCCGTATTCATTTCTTCTAAACATGTTCTGGCTGCGCACAGTTCAATTTAAGGCAAACCACATTGATGTGACTTTTAATTCCATCTCGGAAACTAAACCTAAAGACGTGTTTTGCCCTTATGAAATTCATCCCCACAACAGCAGGTGCAAGATTACTTTAACTGTACAGTGAAAAAGAGGGGAAGATAATACTTTTCGTGTCGCTGTAATAAGCTAGTACAGGGGAAGGAAGCGCGGAGTTGGTGTGTTTGCCCCAACGACACCATCAGAGGGTCGTCGTCCAGTTGGCGACTGCAAAATGGCGCCTTAACGCTTTGCTTAGTGCACTTGGATTCGGACATTGCTCCACCTGCGCCACTATGCTCTCCCCTTGCCCCGTGACCCACCTGTGAGTCCCTCCTTAACACCTGCGACCGGACAAGGAAGCGCAACTTTTCAATCCCCTCCGGACCCACATTGCCGACAGTCCCGCTCTACTTATTATCTTTTTCGCTTACGAAAACAAGGATGAACACGGGATTAGGTCCAGCACGATTAATTAGATCGCCGCTGATGGGTTACTTCCTCGTTACATTATCTGGTTGGAAATAAAACAATGGCTCCAAAAACAAGGAAAACGCCGTCGATAAACGACGCTGACCAAAGATCGACGGAGTTGGCCGAAGATCAACGGAGCTGGTCGAACATCAACGAAGCTGGTCGATGACTAACGGAATTGGTCGAAGATGAACGAAAGTGCTCGAAGATGAACGAAAATGGTCAAAGATGAACGAAAGTGGTCGAAGACGAAAGAAAGTGGTCGAAGATGAACGAAAATGGTCAAAGATGAACGAAAGTGGTCGAAGACGAAAGAAAGTGGTCGAAGATGAACGAAAGTGGTCGAAGATGAACGAAAATGGTCAAAGATGAACGAAAGTGGTCGAATAACGAAAGTGGTCGAAGATGAACGAAAGTGGTCGAAGATGTACGAAAATGGTCGAATATGAACGATAGTGGTCGAAGATGAACGAAAATGGTCGAAGATGAACGAAAGTGGTCGAAGATGAACGAAAATGGTCAAAGATGAACGAAAGTGGTCGAAGACGAAAGAAAGTGGTCGAAGATGAACGAATAAGTGAGAACATCGAGCAGGATCAAGTTCGGCTTAAGTCGTAAATGTCTTCGAAGGCAGTGCTCACCACTGCCCGATAGCTCGACAAACACTTCAGAGACAAGAGCATGGGTTGATGGATGAGTTAAAGAGAGACGGCCGATAGGCACGCGCCTGACCAGATTATACCGTCGTCTGCTGCCGCTTCTGACAAAAAAAGGTAGTCTTTTAGTGCCTTTGATCTGGATGGACATAGAATCATAGAGTCCCCTTTGATTGCCTTTTCCATGAATGTAGAATTTCATGAATTTACAGGATTTTAAGGTTTCCTATGGCTGTGACCACCCTGCCAAAACTACTTGA
>Ga0058701_10001155_pt1 | contig 18398 bp, 12 predicted proteins | sample AgamicOrMae_FD_97039 | JGI IMG/M metagenome (GOLD analysis project Ga0058701, IMG submission 97039) | Agave microbial communities from Guanajuato, Mexico - Or.Ma.e | ecosystem: Host-associated > Plants > Phyllosphere > Phylloplane/Leaf | place: Guanajuato, Mexico | collected 2012-06-04
GTTACTAATATACTTTCATCTTTTTCAGTTAAATGGATCGGAGTGGGGAAGGGCCGAGAGTCAATCATTACACTGTTTTAAGCTGAACAAACGAGCACCGCTCTAGTCCCGCGTTAGTTTTCAAAAAGTCCCTCCTGTAACGGAAATGTATTTCATTTTGTTTCGGACGACGAAGAAGAAGAAAACGGCTGACTTCCGGTCACTGTCGTAAGGTTTGGAAAGGCAGTGCTTTTGACGTGCCTCTATTGATGTTCCTGTTGACGTATTATTTAATTTATTTTCGTTCAGTAGATGGGTTCACTTTAATTGGAAAGGGTATTTTCTACCCTTCGTATATGTTATTCAAGCTTCACGCGTATGTTTTAGAGAGTCGCACTTGTGACGGTTTTTTGAGTGGATACCACTTGATATGACGGATGGTTCAGGAGGTTGGCTGCACTGCGTCAGGATGCTGTCCCATGAGAGCGTGGTCGGTGTGTACTTCCGGGAGTTTCCCGGGAGTTTCTTCAAGGTTTCATACGCCCTCAGCTCAGAGAGTGAACTGGTAGTACGACCGTCCTAACGAAGAAGAATGGAACTCAAAACCACTCAGAGTTTGTTCTCCATTTCCTAATGAGATGTACGAAAGCCGAGTTCGTCATCTCGGTGGCTCCGATATCGTTTTTTCTACAAGACAGCAAGGGGTCTCAATGTGCAAGCAGTGTAGAGTTTGTCGTAGCTTGACCTAACCCACGCAACAAATTAGGTCACATAGCTGAGCCGGCTAAAATAATTGCCCTTTGAAGGCTTGTTTTTGTACTTTTAGAGTTTTAATACAGCTGATACATTTTTATTTTCCGAAGGCTAAGCCATGGTGAGTTTGCGAGGTTAAGCTGATCCTAGGCGAGACCTCTGCAATCCAATGAGTTGCAGCCGACGTGAATTTTGAAACCGTTTGACGTTTAGTTGTGTGGGTGTAAAATCGGCAACGTCGCGAACGTGCTGGGTCAACTGTCTCGTCATCGTAGATTTTGTGCCTAATATTGTCGTAGCTACTTGTTGATTTGGGTTCTGAGGCCATGATCGTTTTAATCCGAGCCGATGCTGATATTAGAAACATTGATTTGCCTTTCGTCAATGAAATTTAAAAAGAATCGTTTTGGCCGAGTAAGTCTTCTTTTTTTTTCGTTTCGGAGAAATTCATGTTGGCAAGATGGTTGCTATACTTGATTGTGTATTACTGGTGTATCATTACCAACGGAATTGTCTAGAAGGAAAAAAACAAACAAAAGAAAACAAGGATTTCCTCGGACCTTTCGCTCTCTTTGTTTGAATTACACCTGACCGCAGGTATGGTGTACTAAGGATGTCGCCTCAAGTACAGTTGTCTAAAACTGTATTTTGTTTATTTGCCAAGATTTGATAGCATATATATGTTGCCATGGAAATTCGTGCTTTAGTTCTTTGTGCTGTTAGCAGTCAATCCTAGTCGCTAAAGGCTCCAGCGACTTTGCATAAAATTGTCGATGTGCCTAATATAAGTTTTGTGGTACGTCGCGTTTTGCGTAGCACAAATGGTAACTGTTAAAATAAAAGATAACCTTTTTCTTTCTCTTAAGTTCGCTTTCCCCTCCAGTCTGCTTGTTTTTTCTCTCTCTCTCTCTTGAGCTGACGGAGCTGGCCTCCACTCGGTTGCTGGCAACCTTTGTTGTGTTATCAATGTTCCTCGAATGAAATAACTACATTTTGTATTCAGTATAGAAGTTTCGGCGTCATTGGCCCCTTTCCTTAGCGAGTTTTTAAGCCGATGTGTCTTGACAATTAATACTAACCTGTTCTATAGGAGCAACATTTGTCACAAGGTAAAGGTCGGAACAGAGTAAGAAGCATTTGTGCCAGATTTCTTAAGATACTTATCTCGTTGTTATTGTAATAGCTCAAAGTGTGTTTTAAATCGGTTCCCAAATTTTTTGTGAAATACGAATAACAGAGCACATGACAGGTGTCTAAACTCACCGATATTTGTGCTTGATGAAGTTTTATAACCATTGATGTCAACTTGAATGTCTGTAAGTCACATACTATTTAATAAATAAACTTTTGGTTAACTGTAAACTTGGTTGCTTGTCAAATTTCCTTGCTTCATGTGGGCAAATGCCGTCGTGATGCTTGAGCAAATCTGAGCTCGATCCTTGGGCAATAAATGATATTCGGGGATTCCTACGCCTTGCCCCCCAACCTCCCGGCTGTAAACTGTCACTCTCCTAGTCGACAAATTGAGCATCAGACATCGTTTGTAGCCTTTTTCAATATCCCTCAATCAGATCCAATCCTCAAAAGCCGTAGATTCAAAAAAAATGTTCTGGCCAAAAAATTGAAAAAAACGCAGGGGTACCCTTGCCTTTTTTTAAATTTTCGGTCGATTTTTTTTTGTCGAAATTTCAAAGTTTGATGGTTGGAATTAGTAAGGGGAACTAAAAAAGATGTTTACCGTCGTTTGTTTCTTACCTCGTCGATTTATCGGGTCAAAAAATGGAATTTAAAATTTCCCGCCTTTCCCTCCAACCTCCCACCCGCGATCTCTTTCACCCTCCCGATCTATTTGAGTCGACAGAGTGAGCAATTTAAGCACCGGTTCTAATCTTTTTTAGTGCTCTTTAATCTGATCAAATCTTTAAAAGCAATATATTTAAAAAATCTGGACGATTTTTTTTTAAAAAAGAAACGTAGGCATACCCCTTGCCTTTTTTGAAACTCAGTCGATCGTTTTTTTTTTTTTTTTTGCGAATGTTTAACGTTTGGAGGTTGGCATTAATTGACATCGGCCATCGCCCAACTTCGTTCTCATAACGCTCCTAAAATGGATTATAAGATCCATTTTGAAACCCCCAACCACACTTCTTGCCAGGGGATTTCTTGACATGCTAATTATGAGGTTAGATGGTTTTATCGTTTCTTGAGTTGTAGCCAGGGTGAACCCTAATACATTGGCGCCGACACCCCCTGGTTGTAGCATAACCGTAATGATGAATTTCTCATAGCTACAGCCCAACGGCCGTTGAGTAGCTGTATGTACCGTTTTCCAGTATCTCTTCAGAAAACGTGAGAAAAAGCAAGAATCGAGCGAGTTACGGATCAATCAAACCGGCAATCAGCCTGAAGAGCAAGTAGGTAATTACGTACAATTCACAGAAATATAACTAGAAGCTCACCCAGGCCACAGAAACCCTAGTTTCGACGTAAGCGGTCGGTTGACCACCATCTAGTTCTCACAAACAAACCCAACCTATACTACCAGTACCTTTAGTTATATTATTTTAGGTACCGGCACCTTACCCGCTGCAACGATGTCAATGTGTAGTCCTGTATTCACATGGAAGCTTGTTCCATCGCCTCCCCCTTGTACCGATTCGCAAGAGACGTACTTCGAGGGAGCAGAAAAGGTAAGCTTGGGTTTAGGTCTCTTCCGTTGTACGGTATTCTACATTGCATGCGTAGACTATCCGTACATTATACGCTGTAAGAATGGAAGGGCGTATTTTTTATTGCTTCCTCTGTTTGCTGGGCAGAGCGAGGCGAGCTCTTAACCTGTCGGTAACTTTACCGTCGCCAAGTCTTACGCCGCTTACTTCTTGACAGCATCAGGCTTGTGGCGTGTCAAACGAAGCTACATCGGAGTTAGGCTCAAAGCACGCCTAAACGAGGGTTTAACCGAACCTAAGATAACCTAACCTACGCTATGTTTGCATTGTTAACCTTCATTATGTACCGTACCGGTAGGCCTAATGAAATGTTGAACCAAAAGAACACAACAGAAAGACAATGCTGCAAGTGTTGCAGCTCTTTTCCAGCTCGCTTTTCTTGTTATGAGATTGCCCGAAAGCAAAGCTCTGTAACGGGCCGTAATGTATATAGTATAAGAGTGCAAAAAACAAAATGTAGGGCAACCATGTAGTTAGTGTCAAAGAATGATATTGAAGTGTAAACTTCAATGAATTCGAGACGACAAAACAAAACAGTAAGCCGGCTTAGGAGTGAATTCCTAGAAAAAAATCGACATCTTTTCCCTAACTTTTGGTTGTTTTCGCTTTTTTAGGATCCGCAGCTTAACTCAATAGAGCTTGAGCCTAATAGCCAACAAGAGCGCGAGTCCGTCAGCCAGGTCCATGAATCGCCTTGTCAACATCTTACTACTCCAAACTCATCAGCGAGTCAAGATTTTCCAAAAAGTTTAGACTCTACTCCATCAAATTTCGATTTCGGCCACCCAGCCAACGTGGCTGTCGAGAACAAGTTCGACAATAACCGAAACGATCTCGAGTCGATTTCCGAAGAGTTGGAGTCCCAAGGGCACGTGATCGATTCGGGAGATGTCATTCCCGCCTCCCAGCCTTTTTGTCTGAATCCATCTGATAAGTCGTTTTTTGAGGGCGCAGAAAAGCGTACGGTAGACGACTGCTTACCTCTCGCGCACTCGGAGCTGTCCACCGCATTCAGTAATTCATACCGCGATTTTAGCGGTACCGGTACTCAAGCCACGACAAACCATTTAGCGCAGGCATCTCAAGAGCAGTCCAACCACGAAAGAAATGTGGAATCTCTTACAGAGACTGGTTTAAATGTCAATCTGCAGCAAGACTTAGTAGAATTGATGGATGATTTTCCTGCTGAGCCTATATTTAGCATGGCCGATTTTGATGATTTCTTGCGGGTGTTGAACAGTCCGCCTCACTTGGATGGTGACGATCTGAGTAACCCTGTGAGTGTCGCAGAGCTGGAGACTACCTTGGATCAGCTGAGGTTGGCATCGACTTCCTCTAGCAGCCCCAATCCCGTGACAAGCTCTTCCGAGGGGTCGACTCAAGGCGCCAAGCCGCTCAAGCGGATTCAGCCGTCCCCGGATCACGAGAAGGCGAAGAAGAGAAGAATGGCTGGAGCGGAAAGACTGCGGCTGCTGCGGCCCACGGGGAAACCTGCCAGGGGCAAGAGCTCTTCGCCGCTCACTCCTTGTCATTCAATGACTTTGCGGAGTCAAGAAATGCGGATGGCGCTGACGCCGAGGAGGTTAGGCTTCGTAGCTGAAGAGTCGCCAAGCCAGAGACGGGGCCGGAAGTCGTGGGATAAAATGCAGGCGCAATGGGAACAGGAAAAGCAGAAGACTCCCATGCGCACAGGGAAGCGACAGGGAAGTGATTCGGATCCAGAGTATTGTACTCCTAGGTCATTTGGAAAAAAGGATATGCAACCCAACAGCAAGAAAAGTAAGTTCTGGTACTACCGATTTTTTTTTAAATTTCCTCTATTATTTTTTTTTATTTTTGATTGAGCGATTAAAAGTTGGGATTTTGCGGTACTTGCAGTTTCCGCGATTTTAAACTAGAAACACGATTGTTTTTTTTTTAATACAGCTTTTTTTATCGACAATTTTGTATTATTCGCGTTTTTTTTTTCAGGTAGGGAAGGAAAAGAGCTTTCTCCCACTTGGTCCGGGAAGACAAGAGCAGGAATAAAGATGTTGAAAAATTCTCAAAATTCGTTCGTCGAGGAAGACAATAATTATAAGAAACGAGGACGTCCTGGACGCCGCAAGAAGACGCCAGGCTCTTGTTCAGAGCCCCTCCTCGAGACTTACACCGAACCGCAGAAGAAAACCAGAAAGTCCACGAAGAGAAGTAAGTTGATTAATAGATTTAACAGGAATGGATTACGTCCAACGGAGTACCAATGAACGTGTACCCTTATAAAGCGCCTGGCTATTCAGCTATGAAATATCGTTCGTGTATATAGTGGATTTTCTGTTTATTAGAATGGAAGACCGGGAATTCCCAGCCTGTCGACCTGATCCCCGGAACTCCTGCGACACCCAGAAGAACGCCCACTCCTGGCTCAGCCCAGGTATGTACCGGCACCGCTAGTTTAAATAAGTGCTCCTATATTGTCCAAGCATTTACCCTGCGCCTCAAATCGTAATCTCCCTTAAAAAAAATCGAAATGCTTAGAAATTAGAAGCGCTTTCTTCTGTACTGTACCCTTCCTCTGCGCTCAGGTCTCGAGGAACGCTCGAATCGCTGCGCAAGTTGACCAAGTTGGAGCATATCTCCGCGACGCTCGCTCGAAGAATTTAGACGCAATCTTCGGAGAAACGGTTCTATCAAAGGAAGAATGCCGGAGCATTCGGCAGGAAATTATTAAGAAAGCTGAGCTTCTTCACCGATGGATCCAGTTAGACATAGAGGATGGAAAGGTAATAAATTCCGAAAATTGGATTTTCCATCTTGAGTTCCTTCGCGGAAAGCCGAGTGAAGTGAAAGGCTGCGGCTCGCAACTTAGCTGAACTTCACCTTGGTTTACTGCGATAAACGGATTTCAAAGTGTGCAACGCTTCTCCATTTTTTCTTTTTAACCATAGATTCGTTACCAGATGGAAGACTTGAGTTTGCTTTGCGAGACCTTGCAGCGACAACTAGACTCCTTGATCGACAATGAAAGGTAAATTCATCTCGTTGAATGTCTTTGGTTTCAATATCTCTCTGAGTACATAATTAAAAAAAATATCGATGTCTCGGAGCAGATAAATATACAGTGTAACCCGTTGCCGCGTCCTTTTTATAATTAACTCTGCCTATTGAGAAATACGAAGAATCTTAACAATTCAAAGCTTTTCGATGCCTTTTAAAACGTTTTAGATTACCTCAAACGATGCGTTAATGAACGTTTAATTAAGTTTACTAAGCACTGAAACTTAATTTTCCGTCAATGCATCGTGCTTTCTTGAAGTGTGGAGTAGCTATTAGGCAACCCACTTTACGCCAATGTAAGTAGGTTGTCTATCTACCACTCCGCAGGCGTCTGCTGGTTTTAAGATATCTTTCCCTCTCTTTAGACCTGTCTCACCAGATATTGAGCCTCACTACTCCGACTCCGAGGATCATTTTCTGGTTCCGGGAACTCCTCCTAGTCAACGTTTGAGACTTCTCAAAGCGACGACCCCCGCGGAAGTACGAGTCGTGGCTAAGAAGAACAACGTAAAGGGGACAAATCAATTTGGTCGCAAAACGAGCCAGAAACGCAAAGCTAGCCAGAGAGAGAATTCTGGAGAATACCCCAAAGTGTCCCCAAGGTGTGTATTGTCATTATAGCTTCGCAATAACGTTGGTCTCTGTTGTAGAAATCACTTTTTTTTACGTGCTTTTCTACCTCCAGGGGTAGCTGAGACTACTAATACAAAGGAACTATATTTGCCTAGATTCAGGGCCGGGATATGTGCGATACCGTTGACTTGTTTTTGTTACAGGGCCGTGAATAGAGGAAACAGATTCTCTCCCGTGGTATTCATCTCAAGCCCGCTCCGAGAGGCCACTCTAACCGTGCCTGATGGAAGCTCTGAGGTAGAAGAGCTTCAATTGGCTGGACGCAAACCGCTTTCGACTTGTACACACACCTGCGGATGCGCACCAAAGTCCTTTAAGACTTTCTTGGATCAAGGAACAAGCACGGATTTTGTCGAACATTCGAAACCGAAGTTGATCGAAACGACCGCTCAGACAGACGCACCGATGCAAGAGTCCCAAGAAAGAAAAGTCCTCATTGATCGCGGCACGAATACGGAAATTTTTTACAGTGTGAATTGGGACGAAAGTTCGGACGATGATAGGAGAGTGCCAGATTGCGATGATAAAGAGAATGTTGACCCTTCCCACGATATCATCAAAAACCTCAGGGGCGTGCTTCTTCCACGCGAAAGCGAATGCACTCCGAGGCCTTATGACGGAGTGCTGCAAAAAATTATCTCGAATCCGGATTTCACACCTCCTCAGTCGTATCTGGATGATATGAGATGGGCCTCGTCTGATTCGGAATAGCTTTGTTGACTTCTTGAAATCTTTTGAGAGGTGATGTGTTTAATTCTCAACCTTGAACATTTGCACATTTGGAGCTATATCTCATTTAAACTCTTGCTACTTCTCTGTCGCTGGAGACATTGATCAATATCCGTGATTTAAGGATCTCCAAAAAAGAATGTATCATTCCTTTTTTTTTCAATTGATTCCCAAAAATTGTGAGCGCAGCGATTGGGTTCATTTTTCAAAAATGTGGGAATATTTGACAGATTATAGTTTATAATCCAATTTGATCCTGTACAACACTTACATTTTTTAAAAATAATAATGACTAAATTATGCCGCAGTGATTTCCGGTAATTTATGGTTCATCCGTCACCGTATTTTCCGCCAACTCGAACCATTCTCGAAATATGAACGATTGAAAAATCTTCCAATGTTGATGCCTTCCCCGTCCAGGATGAACTAAGTCATGATAATAAAAGACTTTCATCTTACCTTTCACCACCTTGTTTCAATTGATTTAAAGCCTGAAGAAAAGGGCTCTAGTTTTAAAATGTGCGCGCACAGACCCTCTATATCTTGCACTCGGCCTACTTGATCCTATACTTGTTGATAGTGGGGAGTGGGAGGAAAAAATTTAAAAATGGCTCGTACAAAGAGACATAGTGACCGACAAGCTGAATATGGTGGTTATAAGAAGGACAACAAGGTATATCATAAGAAAAAAGGCAAAGGTAAAAAGTTACAGTTCAAGTCAACTAATGGGCGCGATATTCGCCATCGTGATCAATTCAAAAGATTACCTCCTTCACAGAAGGAAGTTGAGGTTAAGAAGACACATGTTGAAAGTACCTCCGAGAGTGAGGAAGAGCCTGACAACTATCAGCTGCTTGTGTCGTCTTTATCACATGGGAAAGTTGCACCGAAGTTAGCCGTCGACAGTGAAGATGAAAGCGAGGAGGATGTCCAAATGTCTAATGACACTGATGAGAAGAACAAAACTAACCTCCAGAGTGGAGATGAGTCAATGGATGATATTAAGGAAGATCCCATTAGTGACAGTAAGACTGAAAATGATACTGAGTTAAAAGACGATTCTGAAAGCGAGTCAGAAATTGAAGTAGAACCTGATGAAGTATTAGACAAGGTAAGTGGCTGAAATGTAATTCCAAGAGAGTGTCCTGGCAATTTCTCAGAAAGTTTAATAGCCATACATTGCATTTGTTTCAGAAATCCTTAGGAATTGATCCGTTCATCACCCATATTCATCCAGATCTTTCAGAGGAAGCTGTCACGCTCATGAGTGAATCTAAAGTGGATATTAAGTCATATGAGTTAACCTGGTCAAAGTTAGGCAATTTAATTGTGTCAATACCTGACATTCCACATATACCACCAGATCAGTCAAAATTGAAACTTCTTGATGAACCTAAAGATTATGCTAAGTCTGGTACTGTGCCAAAAAGAATTGATGCAACTAAATTGGATCAATATCACCTGAAGTCCCAAATGCTCCCAAGTATTGCTATAGCAAACAGCAAATGGACTAACAACAGTGGAGATGGTGCTCTGACTCCATTACAAGCAGAATTATTTTCCCTTTTCAATAATTATCAAGATGTATATTTTCCAGAGCAGTCACTAGAAGTAGGTGAAGAAGTATGTTTTTCATACTGTCTACACATAGCAAATCATACGCTGAAAACAAGATCTGCCTGTGTGCACCATAATGCAAGACTCAGCAAGAAGGAGAAGGAAATTGTACCTGATGAGTATAGAGATCAAGGCTTAGTTCGGCCAAAGGCACTGATTGTTGTTCCCTTTCGAGAATCTGGAAAACGGTGAGACCTCTCAAAGTTGATAGCTCTTATTTGGCTTTCCTGATCTGTTCCGTCTAATGGCTTTTATTTGTTTACAGGGTTGTGGAAATGCTGATCTCATTGTTAGCTCCGAATGAAGGCAAAGCCGGAGCTGTCATGAATCGCAAACGCTTTGATGACGAATTTTCGGGAGGTGAACTTTTCATGCCCAAGAAAAACCCAAGACCGGAGGACTACGAAAAAACGTTTGCTGGGAACACTGACGACACGTTTCGGCTTGGAATAACTGTAACCAAGAAATGTGTGAAGGTATGTATCCCACAAGCTTGTAATCCTTGTAAAGAGTCATGTTTATAAATGTCATGTCATATTTTTTTCCAGCTTTACGCAGACTTCTACTCATCCGACATCATAGTTGCCTCGCCCTTGGGATTACGAACCATAATAGGAGCAGAAGGCGAATCAGGACGAGATTTCGACTTTTTGGCTTCCATAGAAATTTTTGTCTTAGACCAAGCAGACATCTGCTTCATGCAGGTAATATTAAATACACCGTAATTTTTATTGCTGTTTCTACCCCTGATATTTCACCTTTCGTCGCCAACCCAATTGAGGCTTAAGTCATATTATACCTAGCCCAGGAAACCCGTGCGATCTTACGTCGCTAATTTTCATAATCTAATGAAAAGTTAAACCAGATTGGAACTAAAAGAGTTGGGAAATGCAGCCTTAAAAAATTGTATATAACCAAAATTTCTTGTTGGGAAAAGTCGTGTGATTTTGTGAAGCTCCCGTGATTATCAATATTTTCATTTGCATTAAGTAAATAACCCTTGGTTGTTTTCTGTTTTGTTCGGTTGGCAGAACTGGGAACACGTTCTTCATCTGTTGGACCACATGCACCTCCAGCCCCGCGAGTCCCACGGCACCGATTTTGCTCGTGTGCGCTCGTGGGCGGCCAACGGTTTAGCCCGCTTCTACCGACAGACTCTTCTGTTGAGCGCCATGCCTCTGCCGCAGTTCACTGCCTTGTTTTCAAAGCGGTGTCACAACTACGCTGGATCAGTTCGCGTCGCGAACCCGGTTTTGCGGGGAACCATCTGCAAAGTCGTAGTGCAGCTGCCGCAGGTAAGAAATACCATTCCCTCTGCACCTACCGCTTTGCCTTACCCAACTTAGATTCATCTAACTTCCTATGCTCTTGTCATTGTAATCGGGGAAGCGTATGAAAATGTACAGTGGGTCACAAAAGTCATGACCCTTGCTTCCATAAGAAATACATGGAAACAGGGGTCATGACTTTTGTGGCCCACTGTACTCCTTGGATATAGCCTTATCCGAATCTGTGAAAAATTGTGACTCGTTTGTTTTGAATTGCAGCTTTTCCAGAAAATCGACGCTCCGTCTGTTTCCGAGTCGATTGAGGCCCGTTTCTCGCATTTCACTAAGAAAGTATTACCACAGTACGCGGATAGCATCATGACCCACACGCTCATCTACGTTCCGTCCTATTTCGACTACGTCCGAATCAGGAATCACTTCAAGAGGCAAGACATTAGTTTTGTTCAAATTTGCGAATACTCTAAGGTAAGTACATCACTCAAGTTTGCTTGCATTTTTCGGAAACAAGAATCACATTGATCGTCATTTTTCTGTTTCCTCAGGACAACAAAGTTGCTCGCGCGAGGGACATGTTCTATCACAGTCAAGTGCATTACCTGCTGTACAGTGAAAGATTCCACTTCTTCAGGAGACCACGCATCAAGGGTATACGACATATCGTGTTCTATCAACCCCCCAACCAACCCCATTTCTACAGCGAAATGTGTAATCTAATGCAGGTAAATATGCTTTAATGCGTTTCTTCGCAACTTCGTTCATATCGGAAGAGAGGAAGGTTATGTTTTCATCTTTTGTCCAAACCAATTTAGCCTTGAGCTATTCTACTTGAGGACGTTTGTTTTTGTTGGCATTAACCGAGTTTATTTCTTTCAGGAGGCCAATCAAAATCCTCATGCAGGTAGTGAGAGTAACATGACGGTGACTGTGTTGTACACGAAATTCGACGCAGCCCAGCTGGCTTCGATTGTGGGAACCGAGCGAGCATCGAGGATGATCTCGTCTGAGCAGAACGTGCACATGTTTATGACCGGAGAGTAATCCATGTATGTTCTCCGTTTTTTTCCAACGTAAGAACTCTTTCTCACCCTTCTCTGACGACTTTTCAGGAAGGCTAGTGGGCCTGTAATCCTTGAAAACCTTGTTAAACCAAAAGCAACCTTTGTCAGAGCTCAGAACTAAGAACCTGGACTTTTCCCTATTAATCCAACTTTCTGGTCACAACTTTTCTCTCTTCCAGTCCGTTTAATATCGACGAATTGAGCAACAGACGACAGTTATAGCTCTTTTTAGTTTCCCTTAATCAGATCCAATCGTAAAAAGCTAACATTTCAAAAATAAATTTTGGACCAAAATTTGAAAAAATTGCAGGGCTACGTACCCCTTGCGTTTTTTTAAATTTTTGGTCCCAAACTTTTTTTTTTAATTTTTTGCTTCTAACGGTTGGAATCGATGGAGGGGAACTAAAAATGATATAAACCGTCGTCTGTTGCTCGTTTCGTTGACTATTGGCTCCAGAATCTGAAATTGATTCCCTCCGCCTAAATCAAAAACCTCGAATCGGATAAGTCCAAGTGGCGCGCCTGACCACTTATTACATTTTTTTTTTATTTTTCTTTGATTTATTTTTTATTAGTACTTTTTAATTATTTATTGATCCATTTTTTTTTCTTTATTTACTTCTGAGGACGAGTTTTTACCGGCATGTTTCTTTCGGGAAAGGTGGTGGAATGCATGGTAATGGTTTTGGTGCGAAAAAAGCCTGTTTTTTCAAGCATTTACTGGAGTTTATATTTTGTAAATTTCATAGCGGAAAATGAAATTCGATCTCCCTTTTCCATAATATTTCCTTTTTATAGGGGAATCTGTGACTTACGAATAGTTGCAAAAGAGTTTGTGGGAAAAAAAAACCTATTGGAAAGTTAAACTCTTTGATAACTTTTTTTTTCCACTATTGGTGCGTTGTAAATCAAAACGTCATTTTAGAGATACGATAGGAAAGATATCTATCTATTATATTCCTGCGCCAAGAACTGAAAGTAGATTTTTTCATTTTTTTTTTATTTATATCTAAGAAAACTTGGTATTTAAAATTATTAATTATTATTAAAAATTTGAAAACTGTCCTAGGATACTCAGCGTTGTCAAAAAAAGTTAGATTTTGATGTTAACGGTTTCTGTTTTATTAGTAGTGGTAGAGGAAACTTGGAATTTATGAAACCATGAAGTTTGTAGCGGAGGAGGTATATCTCTGTATACTCTACGTTTATTACAATAAATACTGCATTTACATCTTTTGAATAAGCGTCGTAACAAGTGAAGAATAACAATTCTTTAAAGTAAAAGCGATTAACTAGAGGTTGTCGTTACATAGTTTCGATTGAACCGTCCGGTCTGTTATTTTCACTTTCTTAAGCTAGAAGCGCTTTACATAGCGGAAACGTTCACTTGATTATCTTTCAAGTGCCGATATCAACTGTACAAAATTTCTCGGATGGATTTTCTGTAGTGAAAGATGTCTTAGTGTCGTATTTTGGTACCGACAGTTTTTGGGTACGCAAAATCGGTATTTAAGAAGCAGTAAACTGATAAAGCTTTGCTCTAGAATTCATAGAACCCAACTGTCGGTGAGTCATTTTCGAGCATCGTAGATGGTAAATCGGCACTCCTGCTTTGCCTGACAAGAGTTTTAAATTACTTTTTTGCAAAGTATTTCGAACGTCACGATTTTTATCCAGACTTAAAATCACGATATGCCGCTTACCAAATTATTCGTTGCGTCGTCCCAATAAAGGGAACTAAGACGAGGTTTCGTGCAAGAACTCCTGGTATTATTTCAGTAAACATTTTTTCGAGCCTAGAGGAGGCGATATTCAAGTGATCCCACAGTTTTTTAAATCATTTAAAAATACATGCTGATTACCAATTCTCACCTTCAATGCGAGAAATCGTTAACCATTGGCCCGACCTAATTGAGTTTATGGGAAAACCTATTACGGCTGATGAATTTCGTGCCGAAAAATAGATATGCCATCGATCTAATGACCTGAACTGTAGTCAAAATCACTGCTGTCTTCGTGTAAATACTGTGGGTTGGTTTCAGGCATTTTGGCCTGATTTTGACTTTGAAGATTAGCTACAGTTTGGGGAGCAGTTTCCGCTGACGGCCTGCGACCGGTTACAGTTCCGGTTCCAGGACCCGTGCCGCTTCCGATTGCGGAACCCATTCCCGTTCCGCTGAAAGAAAAAATCGTGCGTCAGTGAAATTCGCTGAAGAAAAGTATTTTTGTGATGTGATATTTTTACCTCGCGACGACGGCAGCCATTTCTTCTTCTATTTCGTCGACCTCGCTATAAACAGGATCACTGTTGGGTTCCACCCCTAGCACGCTGCGGTACCGATCAATAGCTGCAACGATAAACAAATAACTTCTTATTTGCTCTCATTTCCAAACGTTATCTTTTCTACTAAAATTCACAATAGGGCATCGTTGAAGGTATCTTAAAGTACGGTACTTACATCTTTGGGATGGGGACTCCTGGTTTGTACCCATTGGCATTTCTCGCGGCCGGTCGGATTCTTGTGTGCTGTCATCCGAAATTTCTTGATAATATTTACTGGATGCTTCGGGGCCTTCTCTGCTTGTTTCTCGCCGAGTCCCTCCCTCGTAGCTGTCTTGGGGATTCTGTTGCTGGTATTCGTACTCGTTCCTTCCTTGGCTTTGAGGGTACCCATAACCCTCCTGACTTTGCTGACTGTAATATTGATACTGATCTTGCGCGCTTGACTGTCCCTGATTGGAGTTTTGTTGCCAGTCGTACGAGTCACGCCCGTATTGCTGTTGGCCATCGTATTGTTGCTGAGGATCATATTGTTGCTGAGGATCATACTGCTGTTGCTGAGGGTCATATTTCTGCTGTTGCTGCTGTGAATCGTACTGCTGTTGCTGAGGTTCATATTGTTGCTGAGGATCGTACTGCTGTTGCTGAGGGTCATACTGCTGCTGCTGTTGAGAGTCATACTGTTGCTGTTGTTGAGAGTCATACTGCTGCTGTTGTTGAGAGTCATACTGCTGATGTTGTTGCTGAGGGTCATATTTTTGCTGTTGTTGAGGGTCATACTGCTGCTGTTGTTGCTGAGGGTCATACTGTTGTTGCTGCTGTTGCTGAGGGTCATACTGTTGTTGCTGCTGTTGCTGAGGATCGTACTGCTGCGGTTGTTGAGAGTCATACTGCTGCTGTTGTTGCTGAGAGTCATACTTCTGCTGTTGTTGCTGAGGGTCATATTGCTGCTGCTGTTGTTTCTGAGGGTCATACTTCTGCTGTTGTTGCTGAGGGTCATATTGCTGCTGCTGTTGTTTCTGAGGGTCATACTGCTGGTCCTCGTACTGATTAGAGTATTGCTGATATTGCTGGTCGTACTGAGGGCTCGTTTGATCCTTCTGACCGTAATATCCCTTACCCTGATAATATTCCTGCTCATCCTGTTTGGCGTAACCTTTCTGTTGTTGGCCGCCATTCTCCCCATAGCCCTGTTGTTGCTGATAATAATCACCCCGAGGTTGCTGATAGTCACCCTGGCTGTAGTACGGTTGATCCTGCGATTCGTAGTTCCGGTTAGGGTCGCCGTAGTAATCTTGCTCTTGTTTCGGTGCCTGCTGGTCTTCGCTGTACTTCTCCTGGTAGTATTGTTCACTCGCACCCGTGTCAACAGGTTGGGTTTGAGGAGCAGGTATTTTCCCGTCTTCACGGTACCGACCACTTTCCTGCCCCGAATCGGCGACCTCATCTTCCTCCTCTTTGATCTCTCCGTTAACGTTTCTGCGTCCTGAAGGATATCTGTGCTCGCTTGAATATTGCGGAGGTGCAGCGTTTTGGGTATTGAAATCCCTGTTTTGCTCCTGTATACTCAGCCGTCTCTCTGTGCTGTTTGGCTTCTCCTGTTCTCGCCCATGTCCCGGTTGCTCACTCCAACGACTTCGCTCTTCATTATTATTGATGCGTTCTTCAGAACCTCTCCTCCATTCCGATTTCTGATAATCCTCGTCGGAGCAGATCTCACCTTGCCCCAAACCACCCATTCTTCCATCTTCCATTTTGCTTCCATTTTGATCACTTCCGGTGTGACCCCTCTCTTCCGAATAACCGTTACCGCTACCCTGAACAATACTCTGCCTCCTCGTTCTCTGCTGTTGGAAATCTCGATTCGCGACTTCTTTTAGGTTCGTGGGACCTTCAACCACACTCTGCCTTCTATTTCTCTGTTGGGAAGCGTTGTTAGAGTTATTACCATTGTCTGTATCTTGAATGGATCGTTCCAACTCCTTGTTTTCTTGGATCATGACCTTGAGCCTCCGGATCTTATCCCTGAAGGATTCCCTCTCCGGTGTGACCTGCTCCGTGAGTTGTTGATGTGGCTGGAGTTGCCGCTCACTCTCCGCGCCGCTCGACCCGAACGATTCCGGAGCTTTTTCTCGTTGCTGGGACCATTCCATGTCGTGGAACGCCTGCCAAGTTCAATTTCAGATTAATGGCCACAGCCGAACTGGACATTTTGAGGTTGCATTCTCTACCTTGATCTGCTCAGCCGAGCGACAGCAAAGCGAGGCACAATCCAAATACAAGCCACTTACTCCTCCTGAGAAGTGAGCAGCTCTCGGATCGGCTCTCGGAGCGGCGTGAGCCTTGGCTACAACAGCTTATGTGGCTTGTGTCTCGCTGCGCTTACAAAGCTTTGCGACCATGGATGGAATGCAAGAGGTAAAACATGCAACCTCAAAAATAAACTGCATACCGTAACTCGAAAGACAAATCAAAATTGTACGACTTTTATCGTGAGGAAAAGTTACCTCGTCGACGGAGCTGTTTTCGTTGTCATTAGGTTGTTGTCGGTTGACATAGGCTTGTCTGAGCGTTTCCCAGTGCTGGTGTCTTGCGACAGCATCCGCTTCTGAACGGCTCAACGACGGCGCCCCGTCCTCCGACAGGGACATGTTCAAAAGGTCCCCACTCGTGTTCTGATCAAGCTCAAACTCCGGCTGACTCGCGTGCTCCCTGGGAGTTGACTCCCGAGGAGTTTGTTCCCTCGAAGTTCGTTCCCTCGGCGAGACAGTCATACTCCTCGCCGCGTCCGGCAACCTACTCTCAAACCTCCCCAAGTCCAGCCGTGGAGTCCTCCCGTAAAAACTTCTCCTCTCTTCCTCAGGCTTCGTCACCGCAATCGAAGGCATATCGAAATCCACCCTCGGTATCCGATATTTATCCGGCAGCACATTATCCGTCTTGAACAAATGTGTATTCGCTCTGGGCGTACTCATCGGAGGCATTCGGGGCTCTTCGTATCTTTCCAGCTCCCGGACATACACGCTGCTACCCGTGTGAGTTCCATATCCCGAAACATCTTCCTCATGGAATTCCCTTATTTTTGCAGGTAGCGGACCGGGCGGCGAGCGGTGGGGCGCCTTCCAGGATGGGTAAATCTGACCCAGATATTGTTCGTAATGTTTCTGTAAAAAATGATTTTTCTGTTATTCATATTAAATATATTTTTTTCACCTTAACTTGGGTTATATTTGTCTTACCCTGAGAAGAGCTAATCGTTCTGTTCGTGCAGCCAAACTTGCTGACCGGCTGTCTATTCTTTCCAACATTTGTAGTAAGCTCTCGTTCCGCTGTTGTCGACGCTGGTCTTCCTCGAGGAAAGCACCGTATCGCTTTCGGAGTGCGTTATACCTGGACTGTTCCCTGCGAAAAAGTAGCTGGTAGTTAAGGTTCCTATAGTAGAGATGCGTGTGAAAAAAGGGTTTTCTTCTCGACAGAAAGAAAAAACAAGCCGTGCGAGCAGATCTTTTTTGATCGAAATATAAATTCGTCATTCAAATTCAAATCGTATATTCAGTTGTTCGACTATAATTGTCTATGAATAGCAAGGTGACGCCCCCAATTCAAGTGGAAAGCTATTTTCGAAGTATAAATTCGTCCCAAATATTGAGTTTTAGCTAGAGTAACTTGATGCAAATTAGATGACTTACTTGACTTTGTACGTCTGCATCATCGCATCGAATTTCTGCTGTAACGATCTCCGACTCTCTTCACTGTAAGAGAAGATTAACGACTTAAGAACACATTTTCTCTCTTACCCTCGTCCTTAACGACTAATCACTTGCCTAATCCGAAGTTTTTCTTTTAATTCTTCCACCATTTGGTGGTAAGACAAACCGCCGATTGTGGTGTCCATGTCTTTGAGCTGTTCTCGGATAGCAGCCATCAAATTGACTCTCTTGGCGGCACTCTACTCATGTTCCTGGAAAAGGGAAGAAAATATGTTGAATATCTCATAGAGACCCCCCACAACGAGGAGATCGCTACTCTCACAAAATTCATCCCCAAAATCTCCCAAGTAACCGAGTTGTAGTGCGTTTCGATATTTGACTAAACTCGTAACCCCCGAGTTTTACTACCTCTCTTGAAATCTTGCTTTTTTTTGAGCTTGATGAAATTGTTTGACGGAATTCCTTTAATTACGACACGACTTAAGACCATGCTTCCGATTGAAATCAGTTCTCCGGATACGAGGCTTGGGAGAGGAGAGGGGGTAGGCCGTATCGACGGCACCATGCCAGTGTCTGGTACCAAC
>Ga0058701_10001156_pt1 | contig 18389 bp, 21 predicted proteins | sample AgamicOrMae_FD_97039 | JGI IMG/M metagenome (GOLD analysis project Ga0058701, IMG submission 97039) | Agave microbial communities from Guanajuato, Mexico - Or.Ma.e | ecosystem: Host-associated > Plants > Phyllosphere > Phylloplane/Leaf | place: Guanajuato, Mexico | collected 2012-06-04
AACGAGCACGCAGTGAATAGTTGTTTTCGTATTTTTCGTATTTTTCGTAATTTTCGTATTTTTCGTATTTTTCGTTTTCTTCGAAAGTAACGAACTAACTCTCTCTCTACGAAATAGCGTTTCGTATTTCGTATTTTTTTCGTTCGTGATTTTCGTAATTTCGTTCAACCGCTCTACGCAGGATCATGAAGGCACGGTTGTATGATGTCGCGCGCCGATTTGAAAAAGCATGCTCTGTTATGGTCCAATATTTTGGTTGATCTCACCGCTTCATTATTCATCTATTTAGACTCTTTCTGCCACGATGGTGAGCTCAAGGCATCGTTCATCAATCTCATCCGAATCACCAGCAAGCCGAGTGTCCAAACCACAACTGGAGGAATGGTCCACACGAGAAAAGTTGTGTTTGGCGTCGTTGGCCATAAAGCATAATAACGCATGGAGCTCAGTGGCGAGGCATATGCAAGCATTCGTTGAAGAGGATCGACCAGATGGTTGGTCAAATCAGAAAACTTGCGCAGCTCAATTCGACAAGTTGATGAACGAATTGGGTGTTGACAAGCGACCAAAGAGGAATGAGCCCGCGGATGCAACAAGAAACATCTACAAGAAGATGGTCGAGAGGAGGATAGGGGAACTCGAGGAGAAGGCCAAAGAGTATCGTAAAAAGTGGCTCAAGTTATGCAAGGAGCTTGAGGCGACTGAAAAGGTTGCTCAAACCGAGATTAAGATTGAGAAAGTGGAACAGAGTCCGCAACTACAAACAAGACAGCAGCAAAAGAACAAATCAGCTGCTGCGGCAGCAGCCGCTGCTTCATCCACAACTAGTGAGCCAGAAAAACCCTCGACAAGAGCACTCACAAGGCGTGAATCCAGTCGACAGAACCTAGAAAAATCGCTCACTGTTTTGTACAAGGAGGCCTCAGAAATCCCAGCTATCAACCAACTCAGCAGGCCTGGCCCAGATGTTGAGAAACTTCTCGGAAGCTATGATAGATTTATACTCAAACCCCTCGACATAACTTCTATCAAGGATCTTCTAGCGGGCGAAGTAGAAGATCCACATGCGGTTATGAACGACTTCCTTCTCTTGTTCCAAAACGCCACCATGTATTACCCAACCGACCATCCAACCTACAAGTTGGCCATAGACCTTAGGGAAAAGCTCGTTCCCCAATGGGAAAAGTTGATAGAACGAACTACCAAATGAATCTCAGAGCAGTGTCAATCTATTGCCTTAGAATCAGAAAGATATGAGGCGAACATTGATGAGTAAGAGCTTGGGACTACTGCAAAGAATTTCTTCTAAATTTTATTAGGAATACCTATAGATTTATGTTCAATCGGTAATAAATTCGTCTCGGTGTGGTTGTTTTGGGAGGGACTACTGTTATAGCTCAGATGTTGCACAACCCCTAGGCCCTTGCTCATTAATGTTCGCCTCAGTTCTCTAAATAGTGGGTATAATAAAATGATTGCCACGCAAAAAAGGCATAAAAATAGGAACAATATATCATCTAGAATTCCAAAAACTCCAAATATCATTTCGGGTATCAGATCGATGGGTGAAAGAATGTAAGCAAATGCCGACAATAGGAGAAAGTGTATTTGCGACCTCTGTTTGGAGTTTAGCTGCGCCGAGTTTGAAGGTGGAATAGGTGAGTGATGATTGTTGTTGCTGATACACTGGCTGTTTGAATGCTCACGATGACAGGCCTGAATCGAACTATGGCGGCTGGTGGCTCTAGTAATCGCATGATACTGGGTTATTGATGCAGAGGCTAACGAGGTAATTGAAGCCAGAGAAGTAGACGATGATGAGCTGAGACTGTTGTGTGGGCTAGATGGTGATTGGATCATTGGAGGTCTTACATTTGGCAGGTGATTCTCCTGATAACGGTGCTTAGAGCAATGCAACTCCCTTCCTGGAATGTTGTGTTCCCCATCTCGTTTTGGCGATTGCTGTTTAACTTGTGTCCCAGGTTGCTCAAGTTGAGCTACCTGGTGGCTAGCTAAAGATTGCTCGTCGACCAATGATGACTGTTGGCTAGCATGGTTAGCATGCCCATAGACCTCTGCCTGGCCACTGATGGGTCTGTTGCGTAGCTCTCGTTCTCGTTCGAGATTTTCTTGATGGTTGAGTATGTAATTCTGTATAGTTTGGTTGTGTATATAGAGGTGATGCGACTCAAGAATGTGATGTAGATGGAGATGGTGATGATGATGATGTTGAATGCGGTGGATCTTGTGTTCTACAGACATTGGGATATCGGCCTTGATAGTCATAGTGGAGAGTGACGATTTTAATACTTCTGGCCGTTTGAGCGCTTGTTCTCAAATTCTCTAAATTTGATTGAGTTTTTAATTCGAGGAACGAATTCAATAAGTCTAACGAATGGACAAACTCGAAAGCAAAGTTTTGTGTTCTTCTATGATCCGTACCATGAGGACGATGTTATTTGATGAATTTTGGAATTCTAGTGTGTGGGTCGGAGCCAAGTGACAGTCTACTTGATCTCTCGGACAATAAGGATAAGACGAGGCTTGAGTTTACTGTGAGTAGAGGTTTGCTGATAAACTTGATGGTTCCCCTTCACTCTCCCTCGCTCTCACTCCATGATGGTGGAATGTGTGTGAGTAAGCGAATGAGTGCTAATGTATATGGCCAGTAGGCTGCCAGTGCTGGTAGATGTTGTCTTATGTGATGCGACACGCTGATACTTATACGAACACGCCAGAAGGCGACAACCATAACCACCAAGACATCGACCACAACGAGAACGAGAAGAGCACAACAAGAGCAACAAGTGAATGGATATGGAGCTCGGCCGATGTTGCTATCTAGTGCGCAGGAATTAGATAGACAGGGAGACAGTCGCACAAGATGAGAGGAGAAATTCGCGCTGCGTGCACCAGCCCATGACAATCACGCACTCACTCGTGCTCTGCCCATTCCATGCAGACTCTCCCTGACGCCTTCCCCCAAAATCAGATCAGTAAATTTGCTAGATACACTGGCTCAACATTATCGTATATTGTTGGGCGAATAATAAACTAGAGATACGCCGTGAATGAGTTCTGCATGATCACGAAACCGAGTGTCGTGAACGTGCAGCAGACAAGATCACGCGTACAGCACAGGAGGGAAAGCTCTAACTTCATGCCTCCTAGCTAGAGACGTTGAATGGCGGCTGGCAAATGGATTTCCGATTGCCACTGTTCAGTCGGAGCTGTCAGTTGCAGTCGACCGCTCAACTGCACAGTTTGGCCAGTCCAGATAGTCCGCAGAATAAGCGGAACACGGAACAATCAACCGGGAACAGGCGTCTCTCATTTGTTCGCGCCTTGCCGTGTGCTATCAAACGATGGAGGTCATCTGCTTGGAATTACACAGCTCAATCTTATGCGATGAGATCCGGCTCCGTCCCCAAGCTCGCCACCGTCGGGCGCATCTTGCAGCATTGGTAGCGTAATTCCTTTCAAGTCGTAACTGACATGTTTTAACGGAACGAGAGATCTTCGAAATGTGAAACTATTCACAGAGCACGCAGCAGAAGGTTTGCGGGAGGCGGGATCGCTCTTAAAGGGAGCATAGGGAAGCGTCGCCATACGAGACATCGCTCATGTGACACACGTATAGGACATCACCCCTTCGTGCTGTTAGGCGGTAGCTAGAGGTGAAGGTGTTGGTCCCGGTCTCTATATATCCTCGAACCGTCTCACAGAGAGCCAGAGTACGAAGGGTTGGTAGAGAAGATTACCGATTACAATGATTGTTTTAGACCACCATTTTACTGACTCGACTTTTACTCCCGACTAACTGTGTGGATAGTGGCTCAGACTTTTATACAGGTAGCTCCTTCAAGCCAGCAGGTCTCGGCGGAGCGACGCCACCTCGCTAGGTAGGTGACATTCTGTGGTGCAGGCAACGCGCGGCGCCTCAGTTCACCCTCTTGGTTCAATTCTGTTCATTTGACGCTCTACTTTATATGCTCCTACTCAGATCAGGAGGTTTATTCCGCCAGTTTCCGAGTGCCCGTTTCAATGAGGAGATGACACCCCTTTTCTGAGCCAAAACCTGTATGATTTCATCAGTGGATGAGTATTCAGCGCTGGGCGAAGTTGACCCAGAAAGTCGTATGATCTTAGAAGGCAGTCTCAGTGACCGCCTTACTCTAGGGCTTATCCTTCTCGATGCATTGAGGGACAGGCCTAGAATGCCAGATCTCTTCTGTGTTCTGCCTAGTGGTGATGGTACCCTACCTGAAGGATTCTAGCTCCCAAATTGACTGACGACCTATTCTTCATCGAAAATCGCCTCTCGACTTCTTCGTTCATGGTCACACGTTTGGGCGAAGAGGTCATCCGAGACCTAGTTAGGTCCATCGAAGTCCATCGAGGGCATACTTAGCTCAGCAAGTCTGCTACTATTCTCGTTCATCGATGTTGGATTCCTGGAACGATCATCAGTAAATTTGTTGCTAGAATGTTGCTGTAATTGATCGGTATTGTTAGATTAGAAACAACAAGGACGTTAGAGAGACAGAGGAGGTGAGAGACTTTTGGTGTGTAGAGATGATGTTGTATTGGATGAACCTGAGTAAGTTCTACACACAAGGTGGATGTTTGAATGTCCGCGGGACGTACCAAGACTTTGTTAGATGTTACTCGTTGTAAATCTGGTTGGAAATGCTCAGAGCTGCTCCAAATAGCAGCTCTATTCATACTCGGATGTCGTAGGTCCAACAAGCCATCGAGGCGGTTATTCTTTGCCTCGTCACAGATATTCATCGTATGGTATGGAACCGTATGTGTCTTGATTCTCACGAACCATCTGTTAAGCTGATCTACCAGTGATCGTTGAGTGATTCCTAGTTCTAACGAATTTATTGTAATTGAATTGTGCGGGCTCATGGTTCCTAGCTATTTCTTTGTTTTGTGGTTAGCACCATTGTGATCAGATGATCTTTAGACATGTTGACCTTGTGGTGTTGAGACATTTGGACCCGAATTGCATTCGCACGCCAGAACCATGTGCCCCGAAGGGCATCTAGTCTATCTGTTGATTGGTCCAAGATTTGAGATGGTCATGAAACCATCTGGGCTCATAAGAATTATCGTCTCCTCGTTGGTATGTCTCCCAGAACAGGGATGAGTGTAGGAAACTACTATGAGCCTGGGAATATTTGGTGAGCCTGGAGCATAGCCGGGCCCGGAAATAGACCAGAGATGATAGTTCTACTACCTAGATAATGGGGTCTGATGACCTGAGAGGTTGAAGACCGCTGTTTATGGGGCGAGGAGCCGTGATAGATTACTCTGCACAACAGGCATCCATGTCAAATGTTGTGGCTATCGTTTCCTCTCGTTGCTCTCCCAAGAGCTTCAATACGATGGCCGGCCGTCCCCATCGGGGTAAAAGCATTTTATGGTTCCCAGGGTAAGCCTTGACCAGAACAAATTGATCGGTGATCAATATGGGCCCTCGGTGTCTTCGGCCATGGTGAAATTTCTAGATTTCTTGTGAAATTTCGATCTGTTTTGCCGTATCGACAGATATATAGTTTTGGATTTCTCTCTCGCTTCTAGGAGCTGGGGTTCGACAGTATCGAGTTCGTTAATGAGTTTACATATGATTTTTGTTCTTTTTCTGTCCATTGGAAATCTTTGGAGTTTGAGAGAAGCCCACGAACCGCCTACAATCTCTTAGAATACTCCGGTACGAAACGCGAGTTGGAATTTAGCTTTCCGATTATCGATCGTGTTCGCTTTCAGGTGCCGACAATTTGGATAAAGTCAAACTTACCGGGAAAAGGTTTGATCGTGCTCCCACTTATGAGGAATCCTAAGTATTCGAACTCCTCCCTGATAGAGTTTCACTTTTTATACTTGAGTTTGATATTGTACTTATGGCATTGTGCTAAGAACCACTCCAAGTTGCTATTGTGTTGTTCCAACGTGTGGCCAAAAACTAAGATATCGTCTACGAAGACAACACATTCTGCGAACAAGCTCTCGTGCAAAACGTCGTCCATTACCCGTTGGAACTCGGCACATGACTTTCGGGCGCCAAATGGAGAACGCTTGGATTGGAAGTCGCCGCGAGGGGTCGAAAAGGCCGTCTCGTGGCGGTCACGAGAGTCTCTCCGCCTCTATTTGATAGAAGCCCTCTGTGCAGTCAAACGTAGATAGATATTTCTCACCTTGCACTTCTTGCAAAATGTCTATGAGGTAGACTGTGAGAGTGTCAATAGGTTACAGCATTGAGTGGTATATGATTTATCGAGAGCCTTCCAGCCCCCTTTTTCTTAGAGATGATGCGAGAGGTAGCCGCATACCCCGGGCGAGACCTTCCAATGATACCTCTTTCCAGGAGATCATCGACCTCCAACTTCATCTCACCAACTTCACCGGTTGATTAATGTCTGTTCCGCGAATATTGGGTGCTGATGAACCGTGTAGAATCGCATTGGTATCCCAACAATAGGCTAGTTATCTAATCCTTTGAAGACATCGGCATATGCGTTGAGCATATGGCTCAGGTCGGAGTTAAAGCTCGAGCTGATGTATTCAAAGGGGGATCTAGCGTCTGTTTGGATTGAGGCAACTTTATGCTGCGCTGAGCTCCACTCTTCTCCTATGAGACGGCCTTGGCGGAAAATTTTAGATTGACCTGACTTGGTCTGAAAATCAAGATCGAAAAGCCTTAGATGCACTGAACTAATGAGTGCATCGAGGCCGAAAATTAACAGCTTGCGTCTACATGTAATGTTCTCGCGCGACCATGCTGGACTTGCAGGTTGGCCGTCAAGATTGGTGAACGCATACGCTGCATGATGAGTCCATGTTCAGCTATGGGTGATACTGCGGCGTCTGTATCTACCACGACTCGATGATGTAGTCCATCTATCCCTACGGTAGCCGAAAGCAAGTTAGAGCCCACTGGCAGACTCGCTATAGGGCTCGTTGATGCAGAAGCCTTGACCACTTTAAAAGGTCGACACAATCTCGCATCCAGTGCCCTGCGCCGCAATTGCGACACGGGTAGAAATCTTCGGTTACATTTTCGGCTATCGAAGGCGTCAGGCTAAGCCTGCTGCTTTCGAGTACAGTCATTATAGCTGTCATTATATCCATTCCCATGGTGTATCGAACCACCGGCCCATCTGCCTACCAACCGAAGCCCGTTTCTTGGAGGATCCCTTCTGTTCCTGCTCGCTCGCTCAGCGCACTCGCGGCCGCCTCCACCCGACCACTCCCAGCGCCAAGCACCGGATGGCGATTGCAAAGCCATTCTACCCGCAGAGCAGGTAGCCATCTTGGTGGAGGCATTCAAAAGGCACATTTCTCTGAAGAGAGAACTACTATAAACGCCCGAGTTTATTTGAATTCCAGTAATGAACGCAAAGTTGCTTGAGAGATTGTTCACTGAGACTAGAGCTTTGATCTGTCATGATGTGCTTCAACTGTGAGGAAGGACGCTCCACTTCGACGCTCGTTGATGGAGCATATTGATAATTCAGTTTAGCTCTATGATCTCCGAGGGCGAAGATGTCTTTATATGAAGGATTCTTCGCTAAACTTTGCTCGAGCTTTCTTCTGAATCACATTGGTAGCAATTTGGCCACCCCTTCGATTAGATCCCCCTGCCCACTGAGAGTCAGATTCCTCGAGCTGCTTAATCGTCGCCGGCAGGAATTTTAGGTTCCTCTGAAGCAGCGAATTCATTAATTCACCTCAGCAGATGGCCGACTGACAAGCATTCGTCTTCAAAAATTCTTGTGGCAAACTCTCTTATTGCTTCGAGGTGTAGACAAACAAAACCACAGAATCCTCTCGTTCCCCAGCAAGTGGCGACAAGGAAATGGGCAATTTTTGGCTCGCTAGCCAAACCAATAGAGCTACCCGCCTCGAGGAGCGTAAAGGGACGTTTTTCAAGTTAGTCACAAGGTTTTCATGTCCGGACTTTATTCTAAACAACCCTCTACTACCAACTGTGAGGCGTTAGCGAGGGGCAAAAGTGTGGGTCCTGGTTTGTATCTACCCTCGAACCGTCTAACAGAGGCAGAGTACGAAGAGTTGGTAGAAAAGAGTTCCGATTGCGATGATTCTCACACTACTATTTTATTGACGAGTAGACTCGACTTGTGCGCCTGACTAACTGTGTGCATGGTGGCTCCAACTTTTAGACGGGCTGCTTCGGCAAGTTAGCCGGTCTCGCTAGGCAGGCGACCCCTGTGCTGCAGGCAACTGTGCTTCATTAAGTGCAATGGATCTTCCCATACATTTAGGCTCTAGCTCTTTCATTCTAACCTTGGTCTCGTTGGTACAGTATGTTTCAGAATTGGCACCTTAGAACACCGATAGGAAGGGAGTGAGAGATAATGAGGTCTCATTAACGGGCAATAGTCAAACAAATCTGGATATCAGGAAATCTACTGGTATCATCCCTAAGTCATTGATAAGTTGAGATATTCCTCTCTCAGGGCAACGTATTACAACTATTTCTCGGAGTCATATTCTTGATCCTCATTTGTTGTATTGTACTAAAAATCTAAGGGACCTAAGGTCCAGCCAGTATTCAGTTTGGCGCTGGTATTGCGTTATGCTCTCCAATATCGAGTCTGATCACACGAACATCATCGTACTCTACAAGAACACATGCTGCATCATTGTTACCCCCGCAGTACTTCGAGGATGAGAAGACTGTAATCAGCTTCTGATTACTGTGCAATGTGTAACCTGTGGGCAAGCACTCATGAGCTCTAATGACGTGTGATAATCCGTTTTGCTCCATGAACCTCAAAGCCGCTGTTTCACTGAAGTAGTAGGCTGTACCACGCTTGTTATTTGGTAGGAATCCTTTCAAAGCCGAAAATGCCCTCGACCCGGACTGCAATCGCAATAATTCCGCCATTTCACCGAAAACGCTATTTGTGAGTGGGTCATTCCACATCAGTTCCCATGCTAATGGTGATTGATTTTCAGGATCACTCAATGGGCACGGAACATTGTTGATATCTTTGATGGATTGCGATGACATAGGTATGCCACCATGGCAACAAAAAATATGCTGATCTATAAGACATGCAACAGGCATTGTGTCGAAACATTTGTTGATACTGGTCCAGATCTGAGCGCCTAAGGCAGGCCCCAGCTTCTCTATACATTCCCTGTGAAATGTGAACGCCTGTTGTATGGCTCTCAACTCATGGTTCCCTCGAATTAGCACAAATGTGTTCTTTTTGCTCAGCAGTTTGCAGCAAAATAAATACATAACAACTTCTAAACTATGATGGCCCCGATCGACTAAGTCGCCGAGAAAAACAAATGATACTCTGGCTTTCTGAGGACCCTGCGCCCACAGCTCTCTCTCGTAGTACTTCAAATCATGAAAATTTCCATGTATATCTCCGAAGACATAGAGAGGCGAGCTGACGCTGACCATCCTATCCTCGCTTCTGAAAAGATTTTTCACGTCAGCCAAAACTTTGAGCGCGATGGTCGAGAAAGTCTTCCGATCGTGGGTTATCAAATTCGTCCACATATTCGGAACGGGTGCTGCCTTGGGTCCATAGCTAGTGAGGTCACATTTGTTCATAAAATCTTTCAGTGACGCGAACAGCTCGTGAACATGCCTATTGCCGTATTGGCTTGAGCTTCGTGGAGAATTAGCACCTCCACCCCCAGGTGCTCCAGAACTAGTGTGTCCCGGAGCGCCATGTGATGAATTTCCCCCCGAGCTACCGCTACTTCCGCTAGTCTGTGTGGCTTGGGAGATTTGAGATGCTGCTGCTAACTGATTCTGCGATGGTTGCTGCTGCTGGCTTGGTTGTTTACCAGCTGTTCTCTGGTTTGCCGCTGGCACGAGCCCAGTTGCTTGTAGGGCGGCGACCATCTGTGTCCGCAGACGTTGTAGAGCAGACTTATCTGCCTTCTTGGAGCGATCAGAATCAGAGATTTGAGATTTTTGGCCCGCCAGATTCGTTCTATTCCAGGAACAGATTCTTAGGTGATCAACGATTGAAGATTTTCGTATAAGAATAATAGAATCACATTTCCCGAAGAACCCTGGTCAATGCTCCGTAAGCTCAATAGCTGGTGTAGCAACATCGAGATGAGAAGTCGCCAGTTATATTTATTTTAGGCACAAATTTCGAGGCTAGGGCAGACGACATACACATCACTTTTTTCCTTTAACTTTGTAAATACTGGGCTCAAAACAGTAATTTTTCAAAACCACCTGACTGAATTGAACTCCGAAATGCTGAGCCCATCGCCTCATTCTAACTTTTGGTCTGTTTTTTCGGAAACGGATCATATCTCAAATCGGGTGCCAGAATTTCTAGGCATGGATCACTGCTGCGACTGTTAGATTAGATCTTCCATGGTCGTAAGAGGTTCGATTTTGACTCCCAAATTAGTGAGAAGGACTCCTATAATTTGTTGAAAAGCTCAATTAACACGAACCAGAGGGCTCATTGACAGCCACATCGCGGGGTCATTAGCGCTCGAGCATTGTCCAACAAGACCTAGTCCGCTATAAATGACACGCATATCAACCTAACTGTTCTAGGCTTGTTGTGACAGCATTATCAGCCCTATGCAATCCATCTGAGATCGCTATGTGGCGTAACACCAGTGTCGACCAAGTCCCTAACAACCAGTCCCAGTGTCGAGTTAAGGATAAGTGTTACGCTCGAAGAAGTTACAGTTGAGAAAATGACGTTTATTTACTCTCAGGTTAGGCTTTTTATAGCAAAGATTTTTACACACATAAGACGACCCCGCCCTTTCGGGAGGAAGGTTGATCATCTTGAAATTGGGTTATGACAGTTAGCCATCCCTAACATCCCGCCTGCCAAGCGTGGCACTCCCACCATATGGTCGTCTCCTGGCCGGTGTATGCTTGCTTTATTGCTGGTCGTTGACTCTCTGACAAGATTGGCGAGGCTTCCAAGGTAGTCAACCTTAGCAAGGATTACCATTCCTTGAACCATCAACTTCTGCAGCTGCATATTTATATCAACAGAAAATTTCTGCTGGGAAATAAAAAGAATTGCTCAACCTATCAATTCTATTTGAATGTAAATCTAACCATGATAAGCCTAGCAGGCTCTGAGCATAGTCAAACGTATTGATTCTATTCGATGATATATTGAGCATCAGGAGAAATCGCAAATTAACAAAAGCTTGCCAGGAATCGGTGAGCTTGTTTGAATCCAACCTCCTTTGACGCCAATATTTGTATTTTCTCTCGTCAGCCATATATCTGTTAACTTGGAGATATCTGCGCTGGTGCGCGCGAATACAGAACAGTTTGACTGTCTTGCAACAATCTGGCCTAAATATGGATACAGAGTTTTGTGTTCGCTCGTCCTGGAGCGTTAACCAGTCCTTTTCGTTTTCTTCGTGCACTCGCGTTTTGAATAGCCCATCGTCGGATGCGCACCTCGGCGCACATTTTGAAGCTCTCCATTCGGCAAGCTCGAATATAAATCTTTTCCAAAATATTGATGGCTCTATCATGACAAAATCTGGCCCACAACTTATCGTGGAGGCACTCATATCAGGTGAGAGCGAATGGAGCATGCAACAAATGAGTTCTCATTTCGGTTGCTCACGATGGACCATCCAGAGGAAACTCAAGCTTTACGACAGTGAGAGAAGGATTATTATCAGGAAGAGAGAAAGGAGGTCAAAACTGCCAGAAGATCGGACCAAACAGATGGCACCAACAATAATCAGTGAGTCTCAGTTGACCTTGCGAGAGGTGAGAGATAAGTTGAACCATCCGATTCATTGATCCACCGTCGGGAGATACGCTGGGCGACTCAAGCGACCCAAGCGACCCAAGCGCTCATCACCCCACTAATATTCCATCGGTCCTGATGATTGCGAGAAACGTCTCAACACTTCCTGGCAGAGACTCAACATTTCTCATGATCTGTGGAAAGATGTAGTGTTTACTGAAGAGTCTGGCATCGACAATTCCAGTAACGTTCGGCGGAGGGTGTTCAGGCCTATCCAAAATCATGACGACACTCAGTTCTACTTACCTTATCTAAACTCTTGTCGTCTGAAACGATTGCATCTCTTTCCTTGGGTGTCCAAACACGGGGTTGGTGAAATAGTCATCTGGGAGGAAACAATGGATTCTGAAATTCACTGCCATATAATGGACGACTCGATCACCCACCTGAGAAAGATCTGCGGCAACGAAGATTCTTGATCTACCGTGACAATGCTGCCTTTGCAAGGGGCAGGAAAACGATTAAGTTCCTATCAGAGAGAGATCTGGAGAAATTATTCATACCTGTCCCACCGTACTCGCCGGACATGAACATCATAGAGAACCTATGGGCAATGGCGTGTATGATCTGGAATGACATTCCAATTGATGCCGTCAACAATCTATGAGGCGCTGCCAAGACAGATGTTGAAAATCATAGAATCTGAGAGGCGACTCACGCAGTGTTGGTCATTAAAAGTTGCTCAAAAGCTTGAAAAAACGCGTGGTGCCGAAATCTCGATGCGCGATTTGGGGCATTCTAAACGCGAGGCACTGTATATCTACTATCTTGACTATCCAGAATGCATTAACTAGGGATGGGTCTTCGTTTTCCGCTGTTATTGATATTCCGTCCTTCAAATTGGATTTTAACAGTTGCTCATGTGTGATTCTTATATCAAGCCGCATCTGTTCGACTTTTTATCGTCGTCGGTACAAAGCTTACAATTTCTAATTCCCTCTTGATAACCTCGTGATGATATTAGCCAAACAGGTTCATGGTAATGGAACTCACGCTTCCAGCTACTTTTATATACCTGTTACGATGGGAATTTCAGAAGCTGTCGTCAGTAAATCTGAGCACGCACGACAGAGCATTGTCTTCCTAACAGCCTCCTCCAATGCGAAGTCATCAGCTCATTTGATCGTGTTCAGTGGGCGTAGTCATATAAATGACATCTACTCGGGGCCCATCTAAGTCATCTTCCTTTTCCTCGTTGCCTTCCAAATCTATTATTGTAAGTTGGTACGGAGTTTTGTAGGGTCAATCTCCTGTCATGACCCTGCTAACTTCGTAGGGTATAGTGAAGTCCACTTTTCTCAAAGAGCTTGCATCAATATTTGGGTAAAATAGTTCGATTTGACTAAGATTCATCGTCGAATTACCAATATCGATGTTGATGTTAGGGTTCGATTGTTCCTGATTCGATATGTTACCCTTGGTTGAATCTCGGTTCGTCAAGAGCATGGAAGAGACTAAAGATGTCTTCGCCACTTCAACTAGAGGATCCTCAGGTGCGCAGCACATGTAGTAACTCAGCAATAGCATGAGTGCAATCATGGCTATAACCGTTACCGACAAGGAAACATACCCTGCTGGTCCACGCCGATTCACATTAGAATGCCGTATACCTTCTTAGCGCACTGAGATCAATCTAGATAGCCTACTCTCACGCCCTCGATCTTTCAATTTCGTTGCGCAAACAACAATATGACTCCTACGCGCTCTACTCTTTATCTGCGTGCTAAAGTATATCGGATTTGTCATTCCATATTCGAATAGAAAAATCGATATTTACCATCATGGCAAAATTAGCTGCTATTATCCTCTTACTCGTTATGAATGGGTTCGCTCACATATTATGTGCCCCAATAAATCAAAATTTTTCGAAGCGGCAAACTGAACCTCCTTGAGGGAGTGACGACGGAGATGATGACTCCAACAGTGATGATGTCGATCCAGAGGCGATCTTCGCATCTCTCGATTTTGAGACGAAATCAGACATCGCCACTTTATTTTTCAGGAGACACAGCCGAGAGGAGTTCCAGGATATGCTGCGCCATGCATTAAATATGATCCAGCCTAGACCAAGACAGAGGGGGAGACCAAGCTTCAATCGGACTCGAGCCAGTGCGAGAGCACTAGGTCTAGCTCTGATGGAAAACCCTCGGTTCGGTTCCTCTTCGAGCGAATGCGATGCAGGGCCCTCGAATCTGGTTGATCATGACCCTGAATACTGTGATGAACAAGCGCAGAAATCGTGTCTATCAGTCACATCGATGCGAAAAATTCTCGAGCTACGCGCAAACGGTCGATTGCATGCGGCACTCAAGAGATTCTTTCCTAAATACGGGCAGAGAAGATTGTCGTTGTACATGAGACGTGTGCAGCAAGGAAAACCGACGGTGAACCGTCTTCGACAGATCAATGAGGGCGTGCTTGAGAGAGTCTCGGAGGCTCGAGCGGAGGGTAAGCCTGTTCATGGCAACCATATTCGCCGATAGGCACTCGAACTCGACGATTAATACAATGTATCGAGAGACTATTTCAGCGCGAGCACTCCTTGGCTTTACAAATTCAAGAAGAACGCGAGGATAGGTTCCCGCAAGGTGACTGAGTATATCTCAAGAAGCGTAAATAGTCAGCAGGACGAGATAGATGAGAGGATAGACCAGTTCCCATCGGACCTCGAGAGACGGTCCAGTAGATACGCTCGCCAGGTCATCATCAATATGGATCGAACACCTTTTGAGTACGAGCCCGTCAACAAGCGAACGCTGTCGTTCATTGGTGAGCGTGATACGAGGTTGAATATTGGCCAGAGAAACAAGATGACCTACTCTTTCACAGCGCAACCGATGATAACCAGGGATGGAAGAATATTTGGCAAGGCGTTCTTTCGGTCCGCGTGTAAGACCAGTCATCATTGATTTGCAGCAGAGATACGGGAATATCGCCGTCCGTTTGCGTATTCCCATAGCTCGATTGTTTTTACTTTCAATGAGGTGGATCTAATTAATAGTATCTTCATAAGCATCGGTCCATGGCTTGAAGGTGCTCACCTTTTCCGAGATTATGTTAGCCAGTTGTTCGTAGTCAAGAGAAATTATTGTGCTGTCCGAATTGTGTACCCAAGGTCCGACCGAGAATGTTGTATCCAATGGTAGGATGAATGGTTCCCTGGGGCACTCCTAAGTGATGTCGGTCCAGAACGAGATGTTATGATGATAGCATTGGATAAATATTCGGCCTGGTGTTTAGTAAAAACCTGGCTCCTTCGTTACCATTTGATTGGCTGGCGTGCTCCAAACTTCAATCCGCTGGATAGTGTCCTTGATCATGGTTTGATTGACCAAGGTGCATGAGTTCCTCTTGAGATTTCCTTACCATAAAGGAATATGCTGACATACTTGCTCAGAAACTTGAGCTCATTTTCATTATCAGTGGTGTTTGAAACAGAGAACAAATTGGCTCCCAACGATGGGACATAATCGACTCCTTCCATTATCCCTTCTATTATTCGTACGTGACCTGCCCATATCGCCTCTAGGATTTTCCATCGCCTATTTTCACTTACACAGGTTTAGTTAAGCTTTGATAATCCTTCAACCATTGTTTGTCTCGAGTCATATGAGCTGAACATCCAGAATCAATCACACAGATTGGTTTCTCTGCCTGTCCCTTCGACTTGTTCAAGTCTGTGGCTACCATCATAGCAAAGGCTATCTCATGACTTTCATTAGTTTAGTCATCAGCTCCCCCGCTGGTCTCGATAGCAGCCATAGCACGCCCATACGAAGCTGTCGGACGGCTTCCGCTCATCTCCAGCACGTACCTAAGTTGCCTACAATCTGCCTTCCAATGGCTCTTGTTATGACAATAATTGCATCCATCATTGTCTCTAGGGGAAATAATTCTCCTCTGTTCAACATTGCTCATACCAATCATCTGAATTGGCAACTCATTGGTTCTTTCAGGTCGATTGATGTTGGATGGGCTGGCTTGATGTTTCTGTGAAGTCATATGAGTCGATCTTATTTGTCCCCATATTTCTGCTCGGAAACCTCTGATTAGTCGTCGCTCGGAGCACAACTTGAAGATGCAAGCAAGAACGATTGATTAAGTCCTTTGATTGTTCGATGACTTTTGCTGTTGGGCGTTCCAGAGTTTGTTTGTAGGAATCCAACATTCTAGGACTCATCATGAAATCTTCTAATTCTTCCGGTAGTTGTTCTTTCCGTTCAGTGGGATGCAAGAGTATGTTTTCCCATCACTGTCGGAAAATTTCGCATTTTCGGAAAGTTCGTATAGACAACGCAGTACTCGTCAAAATTCTTCTGCTGTTTCTCGCTGCTAAGTTCGTAACTTTTCTCCCAGGGTTTTCTATTGACTTCAGGTCCCCAGAAAGATGCGCGGAAATTGGTCAAATTTAATATAAAACTTGATAAATCTGGTCAAGAATTGCGCACGTTCACGAATATCGCCATAATTGTTGCTTGATTTCGACCACTCTCATCTTTTTCATGAATATTATAATACCCCAAGAGAAGCGAATGAAAATATGCGCGCCCACCAGTTGGCGAGGATCAGGGGATGACAGAAATCAGTTACGCCGTGCTCTATGTGTGGTAACTCTGGTCAGCCTTTCCGCCGGTGCGGTAAGGGAACGTAAACAGATGCGCGATCCCACCACTTAAGCCACCCCCTGAAATGTATGTGTTCACACGTTGCAGCTGCGCGCATCGAACAATCATGGGATTGCGCGCTCGAAGTCCGGATGAATTTTCCCGATGGATCAGCCTACAGCATCCAGTTACGTTCGCATACTGAGGAATTTTTGTCATTCCAAGGTTCATTGTGCCCAACACAATTGAATCGATCAAAGCCTCATCTAACGGTCTTGACAACATGTATAACAGAGAAATAACATTGCATTCATTATTTGATTGCGAAGGAGATGCCATCAAGAAAGCTGATGCGAGACTTATTCTTGACCGATTATATCGAGAAGCGGATGATAATTTAAAAATTTATCTGGTTCGGGCCATCAAGGCTCCTCGCGTCAAGATGAGGGCAGCAGGCAAATCTTAGACAGAGAAATGAGAAACCGGTCGAACAAGCCACTCGATCGCTCTCAGGCATCAGATGAGCCCGCTACTATATCAAGTTACAATTCCACCATCAAACCAAAAATAGCCAGGGGTTGCACTGCAAGCGATATATATTTCGCCCATTTCATGACTCGTGAGGCAGCCCTTGAAGCCAAGAAAGACTGGGGCAATGCAGGGGAAATAATCGGGCACCAACGAAGAAATGATAAGCTGGAATTCAGAGTTGCCTTGCCTAGATCGATGGAATCTGGATGCCGGCCAGAATTGTCAAATGGATTTATCCGCACATCCTTGGAAGTTATCTCGATTCGTTGATAACTAAATCAAGGAAAACCATGATGGAGAAAGACTAGTGTCTCTTTTTCTCCGATTTATTCGATTCAGCTGCAACCAAATCTCCAATGTATTTCTGTATTTCTTCTATTTTCAAAGTTGTTCAAAACCACACGCCTGCTACCACGTTAGAATGTTAAAAAAACATTGAAAGTATCATAGATTTCGTGTGCTTGCAATAAGTGCGCTTTTAATGTTTGTATGTCTCGCTTTAAATACCTGTTACGAAGAGCATTTCAGGAGCTGTCGTCAGTGACTCTGGGCACGCGCGACAGAGTAGCGTTTTTCCACAAGTTCTCGCTCATTACCAAACTCGTCCACAGATCCGAACTTTCCCAAAGTTCCATTCGATGGTCCGGTGAAAATTTTCAGTGATCCTGTGATTAATTTGTTCTGATTATGCATTGATCCAAAACGATCCACATCGACGTTGTCACTAGCTTTCACTTGCTGCATTGGTCGGTCAAAATAACGATCGAATGATAGTTATCTCACCGAGTGATTCGAGAAGAGCTTCAGTTCATTTCCCAATAGATTCAATTCCAATGCGATGTAAAATCATTATGTTCCTTTTCCTCCTTTCGTGCAGGCCTTTTAATATGTATGAGGCTGGTCTTCGTCGGTTCTACAATTCCTGGGGTGTTGGTGGGCCCCTCTTCGAGGAATCAGTATGACACAGGAGGGGCACCTTCCTACTGAGAGGGAGAGTTGGTCAGTCTCTTCTCCAGTCCATTAACGAGACCCGCCCTGACTAGCAACAGCGGCACTGCTCTGAGTTGTTTGCTCAACATGTGAACTTTGCAACTCTTGATGAGCACGACTAGTAGTTGGTCTCTATACTCTAGTAACCGCAGCTGGGCATCTACTAGAGACCGCTCGCTGATCACTCTCCCCGGTCGCGGTATCCGGAGAGTAGGAGCGCCGATTCATTCTTCGTCTTCTAGGAATGCTAGAAGTCCAGGGGTAACTACGTAGAAGTGATGAATCATCGACCCCATCATGCGCGTCACAGAATGGATTAACGAAATTGCCACTGTCCTCTCGTTGTTTGAGCAGGCTACCGCTCTGAAAAGAGCTGTACTAGCTTTTCGCGAACCCGAGACCTAGGCCGCTAGCTCGAAGGTTGTGGCTAACCCTCATTCTCGGTTGTAGC
>Ga0058701_10001157_pt1 | contig 18378 bp, 12 predicted proteins | sample AgamicOrMae_FD_97039 | JGI IMG/M metagenome (GOLD analysis project Ga0058701, IMG submission 97039) | Agave microbial communities from Guanajuato, Mexico - Or.Ma.e | ecosystem: Host-associated > Plants > Phyllosphere > Phylloplane/Leaf | place: Guanajuato, Mexico | collected 2012-06-04
ATATGAGGATATATTGATATCCATGAGGACGATTGATATCCATGCGGATATCCGTACGGTCGAAGCATGGACTGTTCGATCCGAGAGAAGTAATTAGTCCGTGATATAAATTTGAAACATGTAGTGTATTGCGTCTGTGGGGCATGTTTTTGGGCAACTGACTATAAATCTTTTTAGCCCCATTTTTTTGTGGATTTTCCCGCAAAGTAAGTAAGATTAATAACGATCCGCCTCTAATGACACAAGCCGACGGGAAAATAATTTTGTAGGATTTGTGGCAGAGTCTTATCGTATAGGCTGCGGACGCATCGCTACGCTGAGCCGAAGCAACGTGATCGGAATAATTAAATTGCTCTTTGATTTAACGTCTCGCGATGCGCTGTTGACAGAACCTATGTATACCGCTGCTTATCGTTAGGAAAATGTAGGCTACGCATTCCCAGGATGTGCGGAATAACATTACAATAAATATGTCTCTGGAAATTATTTCCATTTTACTGTTCAAGTTTTGGTTCCTGTTCTACAAAGAAGCAAGAGTTCCGTGTTCTAAGCCTGGTTTTCGATTTGAGTTTTTTAGCTCCGTGTTTGTGAAGATATCTTAATTATAAGTTGAATAAAAGCAAGAGAAATAAGTGGAGGAAATAGCGAAGAACTCAATAAGATTTAAAAAGCGAAAAAAATAAAGTTATGACTTTTATTGAGATTAGAACCACGGATTCTCCAACTTATCACCGGCCCCGTAACCACTGAGCTATTCAGTCGTAATTCAAATTTCGCGAACCAACCAGCGAAAGGCAACATTCTTTCCCGGTTGCGGTAAGGCTCTAAATAAGAAACGATTAGGTCTGGACGCCTTTCTTTCTTATTCCCCGCAAACCTTGTTGACGCAAAGCCAATATTTGTCTCCATTTCCTGACAAGCCAAATGATATTCACATTCACATTGATGTGAGACAATGTGCGGAGTTGAGCGGGGCTCCCTCGACGACGAACAAAGCGGAATGGAACTGGAAATTAGACGTTTCCTAACCACCTATTTGAATGTCAGAGAGTACAGAACTTCATTACATGATACCCTGACGTAACGTCTCTTTATTACGTGCTCACCGTGCTCCAAAATTTGCGAAAGCTGGTGGATCGATTCTTTTGTTGTTCTAGCGTTTGAGAATAGAAAAAAAAAGCGATTTGCTTAGAATGTTTTTTCGATATTACTTTATGTTTCAGGCATGAAGGTGAAACAGGTATATTTTGTTCACCTAATTAAGTTTTTTGTAAAGTGCTTCCAAAAACAAGAATTTCTTTTTAGAATGATCTAGACGACAATACTAGCGTTAATATTTGATTCAATGGAGTCTATGAACATGTAATCGCTGTCTCACTGGCTGCCCATTTTTTTTATTACTCCCCTGTGTTAAGAACACATCCACACCACCACATCGCTACATTTAATAAGGGGGAAAACACTCCTCTAAAATAATTCATAACTTGCAAAAATGAAACATTATGGGTTCTGTCGAGCTCCCACTAATTTCGTTTCAATGATTTGTAGAGAATGCCGGGGGTTTGTGGCGTGGGATCTCAGCTATTAGATATCTCAACGATTCTTTCCCTAAGTCAGTGGCTGCCTTTTATCTTCGAATATCTTGAATCTCCCTATTTATTTCTCGAATCTTGACATCGCTTACTATTCGGCAGCACTCTTTTAAGCTCAACTAAGAGAGGTGCGACAGAGAAGCGAGGCACTGGATACGTAATTGTAAGTAGGCTTTTGTTTTCAAGATGTCGGAAGCTTGAGACACAACATAACACAAGAGGTAGGCATTGCAACCTCTGAAACTTTGAGTGATACTGGGTTGGATATTGGATCTAATAGAAATCTCTTGTCTCACGGTTTGATCTGGATGGAAGTTGATCTGGACGGAGGTTCTTCAGGACAGTAATTTAGGACTGTTTTTGGCGGTGGTCTTGACATAACCAAAAATTCTCCAATTTTCTAGGCCAATACGATCCCATCTTTTTAGCCTGTTGCAATACTCTAATTTTTTAAGGTAGCAATTTAAACCTTTTGGCTCAACCTTTCGTCGTCAAATCGAGCGGAATGACAGCGGAGCGAAGCAAGAGGCATCCAACCTAACTTAACCTATCCTAATCTAGCCCCTTGCCGTTTACCAAGGTTAGTTAAAGTCACATGTGCCTCGCTTCGCTATCGCTCCGCTCGGCTGTCGCCAAGCCTGATGCCGCTTACTTCTCGGCGGCCCTAAATCGGCCGCCGAGAAGTAAACGGCATCAGGCTTGGCGACCGTTTAATTAGCTAACCCTAGGTAAAGTTAGGTTAGGTTACGTGGCTTTGCATCGCTCCGCTATAGCTCCGCTCGGCTTAACATCGTAGGGGTCAAACCAAAAGGTTGAAAATGCAACCTTAAAAATTTCGAGTGTTCACAATATGTTCTAAGGGCGTTATAAATAATGTCGTAAGTAATAAGTGTTATATGTGGTTGTAGTTTCAAACTAAAAAAATTTCCGCAGTCCAAAGAAACACAAGTTGTTCCATGTCTATAATTCTAAGCAAAGAAAAACAAGTTTTCCATTTGGCATCTTTAACCGTTGGCAACTTATTGAGCCGATCTGCCCATCACGCGCTTGCGGTTTTATCTTCACAGAACTCCTTTGACCTTAGGATGGATCGGAAAAATGAAGTTCCATGTTCAATTATTTATAAGATCAAGAGCAGTGGTTTGGGGAAAGACTGAGTTGCGGACTGGCCATTCGCTTTCCAAACTGACCTTGTTTTCATTTGCTCTCTTACTTCTCCAGCGACTACGTCTCTTCTTGTTTCTTTCCTTTGTGCTTTTCCGACCCCACATCTTCGAAACTTTTCTCCCTTCCCTAAAGTAGTACCAAATTAATCAAAACATTTAGATTTATTGGAGGTCTCGTCGTATTTAATATATGTCCAGTGAGTAATGGATTAGGCGTTAAACGGATTATTAGTTCTATTTAACGCTGTCGCCAACGGAACAATCTGAAAAACTGCGTTTAAAATTAATTGCCGACAGATATCGCGATTTTGTAGAATTCATCTTGGATAAACTAATAAATAACCAGCTACATCGGGTAATTTCACGTTGTTCTGGAACTGGACAGTTAAAAGATCTGGTTAATCACGACGTTATATTTATCAGTAAAAATTAAACTTGTCGAATAGTAAACTAGTCACAAAATCTGACAACAGCTAAAGTTTAAACTTAATTCTCGCAGGACAATATTTACTGCGAATACCAAATGATTAGAGGTATGATTTTTATTTGAAAACGTATTAAATTATTGACCTTCATTCTCGAGTAGTTGAAAAATGCTCAACCCAAGTCCACTTTATCAAAATGTCTCAATTCTTGCCTTTTACCAACTCAGTAGTTGTATGGTCTGTAACTCTACAGATGTGTAGTCGATTGAGAAGTTCAATTTTCAGTTTATAAAACCCAAGCTGTAAACTTTTCTTTAGCACTGTCAAGGTACTTCTACATTTTTAAACATCTTTTTAGAGATTATGAGTACTTTTGTAAACAACCATTTAAAAATAAATACAATAGAAAGTTGGGTACTTACACCCCAGCGCGCATAAATCTCTCTTCTGGAGCGGTGTTTCTGGCCGGGTATCGTGGATTAGGTTGTGATTCTGTTCGTTTAACGAGAATAATGTTCGATTTTCGCTCCCCTCACCTACTGTATCTCGGCCCGAAAAGTAAGTCTTCGCCAACATCATTTCACACAGATTTGCTTCCCGTGATCCACACACAATGATCAGTTCGGGAATTTGGGTGACAGGCAGGTGGCGACCCTCGGGGGCTGTTTTCCTATCATTTCTTCATTGCATTCAACCCCACGCTCCTTAGGCCATCATTAACAGGGCATGTTGCGCGAAATTCAACCCCCCTCTTTTTTTGCACAGTTCCCTCCAGAGAGTTAATTCGGCCACCCCTTCGTAGACACCCCCGGGGAGCAGAGGAACAGGGTCGGGGGAGGGGAAGTGAGGGTATGAAGAGAGGGGAGGAAGGGTGGAAGAAGAGGTGTTTCCGGCACGTCCTCACGAAGAAGCTGACTAACAAAAAGGCAATTTTTGTCGCAGCACCTTTTTTCGGGAGGCCTGCTGACTAAATGTTCATGATATGTCTCATTTCATTACAGCCGCACGTACTGTATTAAGTGGTTGCTGCCGTCAAGACCGTTTTAAAAGACCAATTTGGGGTCGCTTCTAATTTTGTGGCAAATTAGATGATAAAATTGCGAGGAAATATGAGCTGGCGACTCCAATCACTATTAATACCCTGCCTCGTAAACCACGCTGAGAAGTTGCAGAGCAGCCGGCGTTAAGAGCGTTCCTCGCTTACTGTAACGATGAAGCCAATCGTTATTTCGTTCGTTTTAAATCGAGATCGTTGGCCTTGGAAGATCCACTTGGGATGTGGTATCTTTCCTCTAAAAGTCCTGAATATTTCAATCGGAGGCGGAAAGTTCAGCAACTCTCCGTGTCGAATCTTATTTAACCCTTTGCCGCCGAGCGATGCCGTTTTGAAACAGAAAAAAAATATTTTAGAGGATCTTTTCTGTTCAGTATTGTCACAATTTAAAAGATATCACCTCTCTGAAAACCTTAAATCTAATAATTTATGCATTTTTAAAAGCTTAAAATTGCGTATTTAAATTTAATTTAATAAAATTATGCATGTTAATTTAATGATGCCTTAAGTTTAATAATTTATGCATTTTTCAAAGCTCAAAATAGCGCATTTCAATGATAACAGTCCTTCCAATTTCTCTTAAGCTAAACTTAACTCCAAATAATTTGGGCTGTTATGGGATAACCTATGCGGTGGGATATAGCTACTAAAAAAATCCAAATGACAGTGAAAACTAAAATTGAGTCTTTTGTTTTGAAGTTAAATCATCAATCAGCTTTTTCTAATCTTACCTTTTATATGTCTGTTTTTCCCCTCTTCTTTGTGTGTAAGTCGGGTGTTGTTGGTGTGTTTTTCCCCTTCCCCGCGGCCATTTGCGAAAAAACAACAACAAAAAAACTTATGCGTAAAAGTCCGATCGAAATGACCCAAGTTGCCGAGCCGAAACTAGTCGCCGGGCAAACGCTTCTAAGGACCGAATTCTCATCACATATTCAGCAATCGTCTGGCAGAAGAACAAGTTTCTCGAAAGGGATTGGTGAGAAGGAAGAAGGGCAAAGAAGAGGATGGAGATAATGTATGCATGCATGAGGTATGAAGACAAAAGAAAGAAGGAAAATATCGTTACATTCTAGACACGGAGTGCCTCCCCGCCGCCCTCCCCGATGGACTCCATATGTCAAATTAAGGTAACATTCGTGATATTTCAGGCTTTACAAAGGCTCGCCACGCTCGTCTGTGTTGGCTTTTTCGAGGGTAACAGCTTTTCCGGTCAGTGCAACGGCCAGGCCGTTTTTGTCTTTATGCTGCAGTAGGCAGGGAGAAAACGTCTTCCTGCAAGAAGGGGCTGTCGAAAAGTGAAAAAGGAGAAAAACCAAATCCTTTTGACTAACGTCGATTCGTGCGTTGTCTGTTTATTGTTTGTGTAAAAAGAGGCATTGATGGCTTAGGAAAACCTGCCAGAATAAAACAGAGAAACTTGTTTTTGTAAGTAAAATAAATACATTTCTCTTACACCAAATGTATCGAGTTACTACTCACCGGGTTGAAGTGTCCATGCAATATCCACGCCAAATTTACTGAAAATATACTGATGGATACCCATGTGTCTATGCCATGTCCATGAACCAGGGATGTCCACTCGAGTAATTTTAAGTAAATGGATTTTTTTTGCATAGATGTTACCATGGACAATGCATGGAAACTTTAACTCGAGTCCTGGGTTTAGAGGAAACCCTGTACCCTAAAATGAACCTCGTATGTTTTCTAACTATCCTTAAAATCATCTGGATATGATCCCGAATTGTTCTCCAATATTGAATGATAATTCGAATAGATAACATGTGGTTTAATCCAGCGCTCCACCTGTTTGTAAGTGGTATGAGGTATTGTCAGTTTTGGGTCTTGTTGAAACATCTCTGTGGAGGTTTGAGTCACTTATCTCCCTAATTTACTTTTAGTGACACCTGAACCTTTGTTTGACTCCTTGCCGATTACTTTGACTTTTCCCTTTGAGGTTCATCCCAATGATCACTTTGACCCCTTTGTGGTCCGTCCACTTTTAACTCCGAGTATTTTGATTCCAGGTCCCTGACTTTCTTTCAACTGGACCGCCAAAGCTCTAGAGGCCACCGCCTGGACTGGGAACGGTGATCCTGCTCCAGACTCGAGGAACTACCCAGCATCCTTCAATTTGTTCGAAGCGAAGTGCGGTTCAGACCTTCGGTCAATAAGTACAAGCTGGTTGACCTTCTATTCTGTCACGTTGCATAAACAGTTTGGTCACTTGGCACCACCAACACACTACGATTTCACTGATTGAAGAATATATGACCAGAAATCAAAGGAAGGGACAAACCCAGCAGCTTAGATTTCTAGTCGCGTTTATCTAGTTTGCGTGTTGTGCGTTATCAAATCGCACGTTATCGAGTCGTGCGTTATCGAGTTTTGCGTTTCAAATTACCGAGTTGTGCGTTTCGAGTTATCGAGTTGTGCTTTTTAAGTTGCCGAGTTGTGCGTTTCGAGTTATCAAGTTGAGCGTACTAGTAATCGAGTTGTGCGTTTCTAGTTATCGAGTTGTGCTTTTCAAGTTACCGAGTTGTGCGTAGGTATCGAGTTTAGCAGTGCGAGTTATCGAATCTAGCGTTTCCAATGTCGAGTTTGTTCAAGTTTTTGAGGCTTCATCTCGTCATAAGTCGATTAGTACAACGGCACGTGGTAATCAGTGGACATCGAGGATTGCAACAAACCTGGAGCTAAATGAAAGGCAAGTGATATTAGATACAAGGAACATTCACGAAAATTACAAGCGTCCCAAAGAGGGCGTACCTCTCGGATTGTATGACACACTGAAATCGGATTCAGGTTATAGGACCAAGGGCGGACTGGAAAAGGCGAGTTGTGACGGTCAGCGTCAGAGGAAGTCATACGGCCGATTTAATACCAGTTCTTCTCTCCTTCATAGTTAATATTCAAAGGCTATCTCTGCCTTTTTCCCGTATTCTTGTTATAGCTCTCCTTTTTTAGCTTAAAAAATGCGGAAAAAAGAAAATCGATTGAGCATTAGTGTGGTCTTACTGTTATTCTCGTAAAAGGTCAGTCTTTTGCGCTGAATCACGTATATTTATATTTTCCTAAATCGTGAAAAATTTAATTTTAGACGCACGAAAGACAGGCTAGTGATTTTGCTTGATGTCATCCGTACCAGCTGTAAAGTATACCTTTTACTTCTCTACACGAAACAAAGCAGACACTTTTCATCCATTTCGGAAACCACAGAGAAGACACTTCCGAGACGAGAGTATTGGCTAAGTCGTTTTTCCGGGAAGAAATTTTTACTCCGCCCGACGGAGCACTTTTCCGAGTTTACTTCAAGCCGCAAAAGTCCTTCCCGCTCACGTCCACCGGCCAAGTAGCTCGTAAGACGGCCGAAACTACACTTTCGGACACAGATATGTTGTCTTTTCGAAGTTTCTGTCTCCATCTCCACCCTGCTCAAAAACGTATGTACACTAAAAAAATATATACATAAATAAAAAAATCTTCGATTGAGAAGAAAATCCGTTACATTATTTCATATATTTCCTCTTCACCCGCTGCTAAACTGTAACCCATGTAGTGACTTTAAACATCGAACATTTCAACGCCAAACTTTGTCATCCATAAACAGAGATTCTTCGAGGCGTGAGTTTCCTCATGTCAGGACAAGGTACACTTTACCGCCCAGCGATGCCGTTCGGCAACAGAAAAAAAATGATCTTTTCAGTTCAGTATTGTCTCAATTTAAAAAAATATTACCCCTCTGGAAACCTTAAATTTTATGGTTTAGGCATTTTAAAAAGCTTAAAATTTCGTATTTCAGTGAAAAAAATTCTTACAATTTCTATTAAGCTAAATTTCACTCCAAATACTTTGGGCTGTAAAGGGTTAAAGGACTATTTAGCACGTGGTGATGCGAGCTCTTGTCAGTAGGCACGTGTTTAAACTATGGTTTATTTCCGTCTTCCATTTTTCTCGTCCCTTATACCCGACATTTTAAGGATCTTTCGATGAAGGATTAATTTTCTTGTTTGGAGGAACATCATCGCCGTAATGTCTCTCCCCAAAGAGTGATTCCGACGTCAACGTAAGATTATGCGTCTCGTTTTGAGATTTTCGTTAAGGGTTCATCGCATTATATGGGGCATGTCACCAGTTGTTTCGAACTGCGAAACTCCACCCGTAACTCAAAATACATGTTTTAAATATCTATCAGTCTAATACGGTCTCATATCTTTTGGTTAGGCCATGGAAATCACTATAGTTATACAGCTCCGATGTTGCATGTAAGGCTTGATTAACATCATTTTTTTAAGTCCCCAAGATGAACAGTTCCAAGATTTTATCAAAATTTAAAAACAGTTTGAGTCCTTAATGATATATTTAGAGAAAAGAGTTTCCTAACACAAGTATATTTTGCGATATTTGTAGCAGATTTTTTGTTTTGTTGTAGAAACTTGAACGGCCAAAAAGCAATACATCTACACACTCGAGGAATATTCCAATCGTTCGTGTATTGAGGATTTCAGAAAACACCGGACTTCGTTTCCATTGAGTAGGTATTTCTCCTGAGGTCTGCTAGTCGATAGCAATGATTACTAATGTACGCCTGTCCAGTCATACCTTTCGCCGTAAAACAGTCCAGTGATTGCCCTTGAGGTGACTCATACGGTGAACACTGAGAAAGCTAGCTCCCTCCCCTCTTTTTTCGCAAAGGTGCCATTCCCTCTTGCCCCGCGCTTGTTTTTGCTCCCAACGCACCGGACGTCTGATAAAATCGCACTTTTACTGCAGTATGCAACCGATCGTTACAGCCCTCGCATAAATCGCCCTTCGCTCAGGTAACAACAACTATAAGAGCCGGGCTCATTTGATGTAGTAATAAACTCGTGGTCGCGTGACGCTCCAAAGGCCTTGTACGTACTTTGTTTGCAAAGTGTACAATTTCGATTCAAAAGCAAAGCAATATTGATACGGTGCATGGGCGGGCAACACGAAATATTCCGCGCTTTCGCACAAGTCCCTCCCCGGATCGTCAAACATGGCCGCCGTCGGCGTAGAGGATCCCGCAGGGACAGCTAGCGACCCGGCCCGGGGTCCGACACTTGTTCTAGGTCGTGTTAAGATAGAGAAGCGAATTTTAGATGGATGCGGGGCCTTATACAGCCGGAGGGACCTGCGCCGTTTTGGGCTTTGCATGACAAATATGGTTGATTCGGAGAAAGGAAATACTTTGGAAACTTGAGCAACTGCAGCTTGTTTAGTGATTCCGGGACCGAGTCCTCCGGCGCAGTGAGTGGGATTGACTTAGTCGTATAATTGCATAATATGGACCTTTGTAAGAAGTCTTACTCATGTGTATTTGATATGTCGTATCCTGTAACCCATAACGGCCAAAGTATTTGGAGTGAAAAGTAAGTTTAAGAGAAATTGGATGGATTTTTTTTATTAAATTACGCGATTTCAAGCTTTGGAAAATGCCTATATTATCAAATTTAGGGTTTCCAGAGCGGTGGTATTTTTGAATTGAGACAACACTAAACTGAAAAGATCCTTATATAAAGTATTATCTGTTTCCGAACGGCATCGCTGGGCGGTTTTGGATTAACTAAGCACAGTTTTGTACTTGAGGCTTGATATTTCATTGGTAGCAAGGTGGAGCATATGAATGAATCTGTCGAAAGAGGTATCATGCAGCCCTCTCTAGATATCCTCAGCTTCACGCTCAAACAACGTGCTTCGGCTGGCTTACAACTCCATGGATTTGAAGAGGAATCTTCATTTTTCATTGTGGTTCTTTGATCCTTTTGAATAGTTGCCTGATTTCGTGACTCCATTATTTTTAAAGGCGATTTACTTTTTAACCTGTAAAGACAATCTTGAAATTAATCCCATATTGCATTACTCGGCTCAACAGCGATCTAGAACATGTGCAGTATGCAAGGTTTTCCCTAAAGGCTCTCGAAATGTAATCACGCTTAAAAATGGCGGAGAAGTAAACTCACAGTCAACTCTGCAATAGTCGCGGAAGACTTAAATGTCAAACAACTTTACTGTGCAAAAACAATTGAACCTATTTCTTTGAAGTATCATTCAACATTGGGACCCTTACCAATGGGTCACAAGTTTTGCTTTCGTCGTGAGTTTCCGTGACATCTTCCGGGGCTCTCTCCTCCCATCTCGCAAAATTTATTTCGGAGATTGCGTGATGATAATAGTTGTGGTTGTCCTGCATGTGTGGAACAAGTAAAGGCGCCCCGAAGGATAGCGTCATTGAACATTTCAATAAGGAAGGCGGACGTGACTCTGGGGAATCGAAATGCGGAGCGTCGCCGCGCTGCCTTTATTTGCGTCGTCTTGGGGCCGACTGCATCCGCAGCGCCACAACGCCGCCCCACCACCAACAATGACGAGGCGAGGTCACAAACTGCTGCCCTCTACCGCCAAGGGCGCTTTCCCTCACCTGTCGCCCTCCCCCTTGGATGGAAGTGCGGGCCAACCACGTGCATAAGCCCACCAAGTACATTTCTGGCCGTTGCATCTCAACGAGAATAATTCAGATGAGACATATTTCTCATTGGATGAGAGGTATTTGCACGGGTGTTGTTCCTAGTAATGTCCCAACACTTGGAGTATTGGATAACTGCGAGAAGAATGTTCGACCATTGAAATCGACGGGAGTATTATTTTTGTTGACTGGAATGGTTCCTGTGGAAAAGGTCACCCTTTTTATGGTACTCTATGATTTTTGAAGATGGACCTATTTTTTCGGGTAGTTGAATCATTTTGAAAAAGGATCAAGATCATTTCTGAGGACAAGAATCATTCTTTTGGATCAGAGACGTTCTGATGTATAAGGCCCCTCTCCTGTGCAAAGATCATTCTTCTGGACGAATATTATTTCTCCATACAAGAAGTCTTCTTCTAAAAGAGAGTTGACCCTATGGATACCGACGATTCTTCTTCAATCCTCTGTATCTATCGCTCTGTACTATATTCATGTACATAGATCGTTTTTTTTCTGGACGAGGGGCATTCATCTGGATAAGAGCATTTTTTTGTCGACGGGGAGCATTCTTGTGGATGAAGAATTTTCGTCTCGACGAGGAAATAATTTCCTTGGGATGGTGACCATTGAGCCGATGAATGTTCTTCTAGATAACCACTTCTGGACAGGGAACATCTTGATGAAGAACATTCTCCTGATGTACATTTTCCTGATGAAGATCATTCTTCTGATGAGGAGCCTTCTTCTGATAAGGAACATATTCTCCTGATGGAACATTTTCCTGATTAGGAATATTCTCCCGAAAGAGACTTTTCGACGAGGGAAATTCTACTGGGTGAGAAGTACTCTGCTGGAGAAGGAAATCCTTTTTTTGTGTAGATGAGGATCTTTCTTCGTAACCCCGTAGCTGCCGCTGACCGATTCAAAACGCCCTACCTTTGGGAACGTGAACCACACCAAGGTGAACAGCTCAACTTTTTTCACGTTTACCTGAACCTGATTCTTCTACCTGCTGTTTCGTTTTAGTCGAGAAGTCATTGGGAATAGCCGAGCTTGCAGTTGTGACTTTTAAACTTAGATCGTCTCGTATATTCTCGCAAACTCCCCCTAATATTCCATCTCTAATTGAAGATACAAGTAGCGGTTTACTCGATGGAAGAAAGGTATTGTTCAGGTGGTTGAATTTAAGCAAGATCCATACTTCTTCCGCTGGTGAAGCTGATCTTGATCTGATGGTGATCTGCTCATACTGATGAAGATGAATCTCTACAGTGACATATCATCTCGCAGCAATGAGAAAGTCGCATCAGTTGACCTTCCTTGTTTAGGTCCTCTCTGATAAATTATAAGGGCGATTTGGTAGTGTGTCCTCGGGTTAAGCTGATGGTCAACGGGGTAGCTCAGATTGGTGAGACGAACTTGATTCGTTTGATTTTCTCAGATTGAGAAAATAACAGCATCCCGGAAATACTGTTAAGCGTACAAATCTGCACATAGTTGTAGACAAAGAGAGGAAAGGGAAAGAAAGGGAAGGAGCAAAATCGAGACGGCAATCGCGGAATTTCCCTGGGGGCGTTTACAGTAAGAATATGCGACGATGCCTTTGAATAAATCAGCGTACTTTCAAGTTGGGAGGCCGCGGACGGGCCGCATCTCCGCTACCTGTGCTCCGCTGTGCGGCGCCTGTGCAGAGGTGTCAAGATGGGGGAGAGAGGGTAAACGCTTTACTCTACTTGCGAGCCAGCTGCGACGATACATGGCTTCATCACGACGTTTAGAACTTCCTCATCTTAACAGAGACGAGGAAAGGTGTTCGACAACTACTACCCGACCTAACGTAACTCTCCCTGAGATATTATCTCTTCTAGCGTTGAGACTAATATTTAAAAGTGGCAGAACTTCGTTTTTCATAGCAAACTCGAGTGGATTCAGGGCTTCCCCACTAATGCAGTCGCGCGTCTTCCACTTAATAAGGTATGATTTCGTGCTATTTCTCCCTATCGCTCCGCTTAATGACAGGTTATATTAATCTAGGTTATGTTGTACGTTCGCATAGTTGGTGGGGCAATGGAGTTGATTGGAGACCCTTATACTGGTGGTTGGAATGATGGGTTGTTTTCTGCACGATTGATGAGGTTGAGCGATGTAATATCTTTGGTTTGGAATTCGGTTTGATGGCCGTTCAGCCTCTTCGCAAAAGGGAAACTAAAATTTCAGTTGACGTACGCTTTTTAATATTCAACGTTTCGTATTTCAACCTCTTAGAGCACTGGTAGACAAATTTTGTCATATGAGAACCGTAGCAATAGTTGCACCCGTATAGTAGGGATATAACGGTACGTATAAGTACTGTGTATCGTTTGATTGACAGCTTTTTTAGGGAAAAAGTCATTTTGCTTCTGTTTGCTTTTTCGATTTTTTAAAAAGTATACTACTGGTATGTAGAATGACAACTATTTTTAAGATAACCATGTCCTTCGTTTGATTTCTTGCAGGTGGTAATGACAATCCTGCTTCTAAAACAAAAGATGGAAATGAAAATAGAAGGAAACCCATAGAAAAAAATGTGAAAAACATGGAGCAAGAAGGGAAATACTTGCAACAAAAGACTAGAGAAAATCCGTAAAAGTTGACAATATTTCCAGAAGAAAAAAATGCCCTAGAAATCTCTCAACAATGTTATTCACGACGAATATCATAGTCTTCGCGAACATAAAACATTCGCAAAATTCAATTGCCGATTTGGCCGCCGAGACAATGTTGCAAACCTCGGACCGTAAATATCCCCATTAGCTTTTTACGAGAGTCCGTATAAGTTGAAGGGCAGTCCCATAATTTTGGCTCGAGTAACCCTGAAAATTATCCGCCTAATTTTGCAACCGACCATAATTCGGAAAGGTTGACTTAAACGAGTTGAAAACAACAATCTGTTAAGTTGGCACCAAGAATACAAATGTGATTACCAGTCGCTCGTTGGCGAAGACTCTTGCCAACTTTAGGAAAATCGCCCTTCAGTGTCAATATTCCGCAGTCTTTTTTTCCTTTTTTTATTGATTCCAGTTTTCAGCGCTGAGAGAGTCCTCTAATTTTCTGCAGGCCATATTGCCTCTTTTGGAAACATTGCACCAATCAGCCAGATCAAAGTAAACTTGGTAGCACTGACTCCATCTTTCGAAAGCTGTGTCAGCCTTTGAAAATGATCCAATCGGATTTATCTTACATTAATTTTCTCGCTAGATTACAATATTTCACTTAACTGACCGGGTTCAAGCTGAAAACAAACCATTCAGTCTTAGATTTGGGAGAAGAAACTATTGAAAACTTAATATACCCAGTTGATATAGGATTATCATTGAAAATAACGCTCTTCCTCTACGTTACCTTAACACTAAAACATTTATAAGACTACGTAAAACAGGGGTTACTTTTCACTGTGAACTGCGCAGCTAAATGTGATCACAACCGTGTTCCATCCTGTGGCCTCACGAACAATGGGTCCGAACAATAGCGCCATATATGAAAGTTCCTGGCCACGGGTACGAATTCTTATCTCAAAAGGTATACATTCCAAACGTCGCGCACAAAAACACCGCGAGTTTATTTATTCCAAGATGATCTCAAAGTGAGGCTGCCTTGCATCTCCCCTAATACTGTCTCCGCTACGCCATAAATTTCTGAGAAATATGTCAGAGCTGTTTTGTGGCTGGAAAGTGACTTCGGGTCCATTTTTGATAGCGCAATGCATTGCGGATACCTCGTCATTTGTCGTGTAGCCTGCGCTCACGTGTATGAGGGGGGATTCACGTTGGCCACAGGGCTAACTTGAACGATAGACTCGCGGATGGAGCTCTAGCTAAAATGGAGAGGGGAGGTTGTTGTTGATTGATGTTTGTGGGGCTCTTCTTCGTTTTTTTCCTTAAGTAAACTCACGAAGCGAAGAACATTCATTGCGGCAACGAGCAAGACGAAATTCTTCTCGGTACTTTTTTATGATGGCAAATAAAGTCTTTAGCGTCTCAACATTTCTCGGGTACTCTCAACATATTTGGTCTTAACGAAAGTATATGAAAATTGCGTTTGAAAAACAAGGTTTAGGGTTTCAGTGAGTCTTCTGTAAGACAGTAAACAACTTTCTGGTATTCTCCATGCGGAAAGTATTCTCTTCAATAGCATGTCCATTCACCCGTCGAAAGAAATGCGTGCTGAGTACCAGTATCTCATTTGAAGATATACCTGTTTTTGGTGAGATACTCATTAGACTTCAAATGCCCTATTTTGCTTACTTTCCAAAATGTTTATAAATGCGCAAACCAAACGCAAGGGCAAAATATACTGATTCCATCCGAATCTTGATAGTTCTTGCTTTCTTGAAAATAGCCGAATTACCCGCTATAGTTTTACCCGAACAAAACATGTAAAACATAAACCTACGAATAGAAGCAGATATGTTTTTATCCCTGCTAGTTTATATACCGCCGCCCAGCGATGTCCTTCATATATCAGCCAAATATATACCCCAGGAGAAATTTTCCACGCATTTCATCGATTTCATAGAACACTGTAAATGTGAAGTGGTCAATTTTGACTTAAGAATTATAGCTGAAATTTTAATATTTCAATTTGTCAATTTTGACTATTTTTTTTAGTAAAAAATGACCATTCTTTAGTCTTTTTTAACTGTTTAATTAGTCATTTACTGCTTACTATTAAAAATAGTCAAATTTGACTAAATTTTAGTAGCTGAAATTTAAAATATTTAAAATAGTCAATTTTGACTATTTTTTAGTAAAAAATTACCATTTAAGGAGTGAAAAAAGAACTCGTTGAATAATTAAGGTATAAAGATTACATATTTTAGACTCAGAGACCAAACTAATATTGGTACTAGAAAATATTAACGCTAACTATGGAAGAAATGTTTAACCGCTATACCTAAGTCAATTTTGACAAATTTACACTGAATTTAAAAATGACTAAATTAAATAGTCAAACAAAAATGAATAAATCAATTAGTCGAAAAATTACTATTTCAAATTTAGAGTGAATATTCTATTTTTAATTAATTTTTGACACCCATCTATTGCAGAAAAGAGCGTTTGCGGGTCCTCATCTCTGTTTAAAATGCGCGCCATTTTTAAGAAAGAGCACTCTTTTTGGGTGGTGAATGGCAGTCTCTCGAGCGTATCTTGGGTTCCCACGAAGCCCATGTGGTTGAATGGACACAAGTTTTCACTTAGGGCCAAGGGGCTCGCTGAGCGATCTTGCAGAGCACGTTGCGCCTGGCGCTACTGATACGAACCCTGATGGACTGTTGGCAAGGCTGCATACGCGTTAACGCCCGTCAACTTTCGCCTAAATACACGTTCACAAAAATGGTCTTCAATGAGAGTTAAGCCCGTTTTCCTTTCAATATTTTGTTATGTGTCCATAAGCTACATGTAGCTGAACTAATTTGTCGGAGATTTTTCACTGTCATAGCGAAACAGAGCTTTCAGGGAGTTCTTATATCTGTTTTGGGTGTGAAAATAAAATCGGGATAGAACGTATTTTGGTTATCGTTCAAGATAGACCTGTTTTCAGCCACATTTATGGAAAGATCTCTTCGAAATCTTTTGAATTTTATGGCTGAACATTGGTTTATCTTGAAAAAATAATCAAAATACGTATTTTGGTTGTCTTTCAAGATAGGCCTATGTCCAGCCACATTAATGGAAAGATCTAGCCGAGATCTTTTGAATTATATGGTTGAACAAAGGTCTATTTAAACAAAATCAAAATATGTATTTTCGTAATCTTTTGAGATAGACCTATGTTCAGCCACATTAATGGAAAGATCTCGCCGAGATCTTTTGAATTATATGGCTGAACATTGGTCTATCTTGAAAAATAATCAAAATTCGTAACCCTCGTTTTACTTTCACATCCAAAGTAGGTGAAAGCTCTTTATTTGAGTTTTTTTTTTAGATTATATTTAAGCTTTCGTCTCTAAGTGAAGCGGTAGCAAAGCCGAGGAACATGGGACCCTAACTTAACCTATCTTAGCATACCTAATCCTTGATTCCGTTTTCTTCTCCCGAGAAAGCTCCGAACGTCAAGGCCTGAACAAGATCAGATTTGTGACATACGAACGGAACGACACACATGGAACCAAACCTATCCTCTGTTTGGCATAACTCAAGGCCGGGTTTACGATAAGGTTTTTAGAATCATGTTTAGCGGATCAGGGAAGTTCCTTACGCGAGACTTTTTAGAGGAGCAAGGTAATAAATTTTGGACAGACCATTGGCCATCGTCTGGTACGGTCTCTCTTTGTCTAGCCAGAGGCAAGGGCATAACCTCTCTTTAATCGGAGCTGCGCACATTTCTTGCCTTTGGCTATTCTGTCTCTTACCAGATCAGAGAATTTCAGCAAGAATTGTGATCCAAAAACTCATTCGTCCTGGAATTAAAACTGTAGTCCTTTAAAATATTTTTGTGTACGATTTTGGTGGAAGAAACTCTGTGAAAGCTGTGCACTCGTCTAAGGTTTGCTATGTGGGATATATACGTGTATCTGATGGATTTTACGAACTTATTCATTGATTAGCTCAAGTACAACGTCAAAAGAATTCTAAAGAGTACAGCGCCCCGGAGTATCATGTTGTCCAACACAGAAACTTTTCGGACAAAGGGAACACTTTGCCGTTGAGTTAAAGTAGGGTCAAAGTCTGTCAGGCTTGGGTCAGTTAGGTTTGGTATTGTTTATTTTGGTGGCTGACATGGTATTTTATGAGATAAATCTGCCAATCATGTTTACTAAGGTTAAGTTCAGTTTTAGATTATGTCTCGGTGATTTTTTATTATTTTTTTTATGTCAGCTCCTTTTTTGGCATAAAAAACAACTAACGTGCCAGAAAATTGCCCATGCCGCGCGACTATTTGTCGCATCCCCTCGAATCGAATCTCAAGACAATATAAGCGCGCTATGTCCATTTCCCGCAACATCTGTTTATACCTCCGTAAAGGACCTGTGGCTGTAAGTATTTTCCTGGCCGCGTATAAAAGGCCCATTTTTGTTGGGCAGCGATCCCATCCCAGGCAGGCCAGGTAGTCCGTCCACTTGAGTGGAAGGGAGGCCGTCCCGATGACAGCGACGGGGAGGTCGGCCCGTCCCCGCAAGGTCCCCGATGAGACGTGATCCGAGTGTCGAATCCGTCGCATTGCACCAGCTCCCCTCCCCTCCCCCCACATCGCAATTGCACCACAATAGTACGCCGTTAGCGGGGTATATCCGTCAATTATATCCGGCGCTGGATTAGTTTGGCGACGGAGTGGTTGATCTGGGAAAACGTACGTGATTCGGCAAGCCGCTGATGGACGCTCGTCTTCGTCAGGGATGCGAATTTCGTCGAGGAAGTTGCTCCACTCCACACAGAAAGATGACTTTGTCACGGCAACAAATATCTGTGACACTCACAGTCTTGCTTCACGGAAAAAAATGGCTTTGTTACGGCAGCAAAATTAGGGAAAACAAATGATATTTTTGTTGCTTCAACCAAAAATTTTGCTGCAGCAACCAAACGTTTTGTTGATCATGAGAGTTGTAACTCTCATGTGTTGATAGAACCAAACATTTTGTTGTTGTAACAAAATATTTTTGCTATCCCTATTTTAACAA